>Ga0247844_1000730_pt1 | contig 67275 bp, 61 predicted proteins | sample LaCtaG_FD_192421 | JGI IMG/M metagenome (GOLD analysis project Ga0247844, IMG submission 192421) | Freshwater microbial communities from meromictic Lake La Cruz, Castile-La Mancha, Spain - LaCruzMarch201714.5m_1 | ecosystem: Environmental > Aquatic > Freshwater > Lake | place: Spain: Castile-La... | reverse complement strand
CTTTAACAGTAGTATCGGCAGCATTTAACACAAACATTTGTTTGGTTTTGGCATGGTAAGCAGAAATTTCTGCTGCAGCTTTATCGTAAAAGCCAGTAGAGTAGCGCCCTAAAAACACAGGGTTTATTTGCGCTTTAATTTGTGTACCTACAGTTACTAAAAGTAAGACACATAAAAATTTGTAAATTGGTTTATTCATTTTTTTTGTAAAATTAGTGTAACAAATAAACCTATGCAATGTTACCAAATTTTGTTTTGAATATTAATTTAATGCAATTGAATAGTTAACTATATTAATTGAAATTAATTTCAATGTTTTAGCAATCAATAGCTAACAACCAATTTTGTTTTGAATTATTTGTTCAAAAAAAAGACCACCATCATCATGGCAGTCTTTTTTTCAATAATTTTATTAAAAAATTATTTATTCAATAATTAACTTTTTTGTAATCGTTCCTTCGTTTGTTGAAACTTGAATAAAATAAATACCCTTGGGTATTTCAGCTATTGAAATTTCAATGTCGTTTGAACCTAAAAATAATTTACTAGTTATGGTTTTTAATAATGCACCATTAATAGCATGTAAATTAATTGTAGCATTTTGAACTTGGTTTGCATTTAAAACCATGTTTACTTTATCGGTTGCCGGATTTGGATACAAATTTAAATTATAACTAGTTTTATTAATATTGTTAATGCTTGTTCTGCTTAATAATGTTTCAAACGAGTCAACTTCACCATTACTCCAAGCTATGTAAAAACCTAATAGTAAATTATTATCTAATAAGTATAAGTTGTTATCAGCAACATTATTAATAGATATAACTATACTGTCCTTTTTGAATCTATCTAAAAAAACTTGCGTTTTTCTAGTAGTATCTAAACTAATACCCGAGGCAAACATTACACCAGCCAAGCCTGTGCGACCAACTAAATTAACTGCTGATGAAAATAAACCTCTTCCTGAAGCATCGCCTTTATCAATAATATATGTTGCTCCTGCATTGCCTTTAACTGGGCTATATTTATAAGTTCCCGCATAAGGAGTTCCTTTAGCAACAAAAACTGCTTCTTGAAAACCTTGAATATTTAATTTTCCTAAGTTATTACAACCATGGAAAAATGTTACTTCATTAGCCGGAGTTGCAAATGATGATAACTCTTTAGCTGGAGTAATTAGTTTAACTCCAAAGTTTGATGAAATTCCATCAGGATTTGGTCTATAGGAAGGTCCTGTAAAACCATAAGCAATGGCTACGTTAAAGTTAGAATCTGGTAATAAACTTACTGACCATAATGCATTTGTTGTATCTGTTACATCGCCTTTTGTTAAATTAATCCTAACAGGAACATAAGCATCTGTCGATCCACCTAAAGTTGTATTTCTAAAACCTAAATCGTTTACTATTTTGGTTCCATTCGCGTATAAATCAATTTTACGAATTAAAGTATCAGGCGAGTTGTGTATTATTTGTAATTTGTTTTTTAAACGAGGTAATTCAATTACAGTACCATTATTTAAAGCCAACATCAATTTAAATGATGCTGCATTGGTTGGGTTACCAATACTATTATAAAAACCCGATGTAAAAATCATACCCGATTGATTTAACCAATTGGTTGCATTCATTAAATATGAACCATTAAAAACTGATTTATCACTATTACTAATTGTAAAAATGTAGTTACTATTATCTGTTCTTAAACTTGAGAAATCACTATAGTTTAAACCAGTTAAAACTGCAGTTTGATTAGAAACTCTATTAAAAGTTAATGCAGGAGCATCGGGACTTCCATTGGCAACAATATACTGAAACGCATTGTTTACCAACGAACCTTCGGGCATACTATCATAACCTTCAATATTAAATAATCGATTTACTCCATTAGGATTTGCTGCAAAATTGGTGGTGTCTTTTAATCCTAAAGCCATAGCAACGTACGATTTACCTGATTCAAAAGGAATGTTAGGAATTAATAATAAGGTATCATTTAATCCTGCATTTGAAACCCTTACTAAAGTGTTTTCAGCTTTAATAGTTACAAATGGTGTAGCACTTCTAAATGTTAAACCAGAAATTGCTTTTGTATTGTTAAAATAAACATCCACACTATTTAACGCTGCATCGGGTGCATTGTGAATTAATTGAATACGCGTAGCTTCGTTTAATTTAGCTACATTACCATTTGTATCAACTGCATATAATCCAAAATCATTTCCATTTTGGTTGGCACTTGGATTTAAAAACCCTGCTGCAAATACTGTAATAAATTTTTGGTTTAAAGGAGTTAAATCAACACCATACGATTTAATTACTGAACGTGTTCCCGTTAATCTCATTTCTAAGTAAGTTGGTACATTGCCTAAAAATATTGCTTGCGCACCACCATTTGATTGAGCGTAACGTAAATTTGTTGGCATCGCACCCGATAAAACATCAGGCTTACTAATAATATCAACTCCAGGAGCATCGGATACACCATGAAAAATATTTACTTGAACTCTATTATTTCCAGCAGCCCAAGCTGTAACTGTTTTAGCAATTAATTGTACTCCAGTTGCAATACCATTTGGATTTGTTGCAAACGAACTTGGGTTTGCAACACCTACTACCATCATTACTGTATTTGAATTTGCGGCAACGTTTCTTGTAAAACGAGCCAATACTTGATCGCTACTATCAATACTGGTATGGTGGTTAATATTTATTCTAACATTGGCTGAACTCGCATTTAAAATTGGAGTAGCTTGTTTAAAATTTACATTATCAAATTTATTTCCATCTACATAAATATCAACAGTATCTAAAATAGGATCTGATGCATTATGAATTAATTGAAAACGGGCAGTTTGAGCATGTACTGTAAAAAATACTACACTGGTTATTACTGCAAATAATGATTTCTTAAATAAGTTAAAGTGTTTCATTTATAATTTTTAATTTTTAATATTTTAATTTTTTATTAAATAAATATTGTTGAAGGCAAATATAATCTTTGATTGATTATTTCAAATAGTAAATTAAAAATACCAATTAGTTGCTTTGCTATTTATTATAATAATTAAATTGATGGCAATAAATTAGAATTGAATTGATTAAAAAATAATTAGCAAACTTTCAAAAAAAAACCTCAGCATGATTAGCCAAGGTTTTTAAATTTATTTTTACCTTTTATTTTAAAATTTCTCTCGATATTACAATTTTTTGAACCTCGCTTGTGCCTTCATAAATTTGAGTAATTTTAGCATCGCGCATTAAACGTTCTACATGGTATTCTTTTACAAAACCATACCCACCATGAATTTGAACTGCTTCAATAGTAGTATCCATAGCTACTTGCGATGCATATAATTTAGCCATTGAACTAACCAAAGCATAATCTCCATGCGTATCTTTTAAATATGCAGCTTTTAAGCACAATAAACGAGCAGCTTCTATATTGGTAGCCATATCGGCTAATTTAAACTGAATGGCTTGGTGGTTCATTATTTCAGTACCAAAAGCTTTGCGTTGTTTTGAGTAAGCCAAAGCTAACTCATAAGCCCCACTTGCTATACCTAAAGCCTGCGAAGCAATTCCAATTCTGCCTCCTGCCAATGTTTTCATTGCAAATTTAAACCCAAAACCATCTTCACCAATTCTATTTTCTTTTGGAACTTTTACATCGGTAAACATAATTGAATGGGTATCGCTACCTCTAATTCCTAATTTATCTTCTTTTTTTCCAACAACTACACCTGGCCAATTTTTTTCAACTATAAAAGCATTGATACCTTTGTGTTTTTTCTCTACATCGGTTTGGGCTATTACCAAATAATACTCTGCTGTATTGCCATTGGTAATCCAGTTTTTTGTTCCATTTAATAAATAATAATCACCTTTATCTTCAGCTGTAGTTTGCTGACTAGTTGCATCGCTTCCTGCTTCGGGTTCCGAAAGTAAAAAAGCTCCCCAACATTTTCCAGTAGCCATTGGTACTAAATATTTTTGCTTTTGTTCCTCGTTAGCAAAAGTTTCTAAACCCCAACATACCAGAGAATTATTAACCGAAACTACTACCGAAGCCGATGCATCCACTTTCGAAAATTCTTCCATAGCCAAAACATAACTAACAGTATCCATTCCACTTCCACCATATTTTGGATCTACCATCATACCTAAAAAGCCAAGTTCACCCAACTTTTTAATTTGTTCCATTGGAAACTTTTGGTGTTCATCGCGCTCTATTACACCCGGTAATAACTCAGTTTGAGCAAAATCGCGAGCAGCTTGTTGTACATTTAAATGTTCTTCAGTAAATTCAAAATTCATATCTTATTAAATATTTTTGCGAATATATATTTTTCGTTGTTACTATTTTAAACTCAAATAAAAATCAATTGTTTTAGGTGGATTGTTAAATTGCTTAATTGTTTAATTGTTTAATTGCTTAATTGTTTAATTGCTTAATTGTTGGATTGCTTAATTGTTTGATTGTTTAATTGTTTAATTGTTGGATTGTTGGATTGCTTAATTGCTTAATTGCTTAATTGCTTATTGCTAATTTTCCGTTGGCTAAAGCCTAACGGCAATAGATCTTTTGATAATTACTAATTTTCTATGGCTCCTAGCCTATTTCATTGTCTATTGCCCATTGTCTATTGCAAATTGCTTATTGCTCTTTTCCCTTTTAAAAATAAACCAAGCCCAAGCTATTAATACAAACTGAATTGGTAAGCGAATATATGCTATTGTGGTACTTCCTACTGCCGGATTTTCTTTAAAAACATCAATGACATGAAGTGGTAAAAATACAAGCATTAAAATAAAAATACCTAAAATGCCATACCTGCTATAACGTGGTATTAAAGCACAAATACCAACTACTATTTCAATAATTCCGCTTCCGTAAACAATTGCTTTTTGTGGCCAAACATTTGGGAAGAAAGGCAGGTATACTGCTGGACTAATAAAATGCATTGCTCCCGCAACAATCATTATTACTCCAAAAACTATAGTTAATATACGCTTTGAATTTTTCATTTTTTATAGCATTTAAGCAATGTTTATATTAGCGATGTATTTATTGCAATGTAAAGAAATTACCAATTTTAATCTACCTGTTTTTATTTTAAAATATTTATTTTAAAATTGTTAATTAGTTTTTTTGTTGGAAATTAGTTTGTTGTCCGAAGTCCCAACTATCCGTAGTCTGAAGCCAAGCCAAAGCAGGGAGACGGATTTAAAATGAAAAAAGAGTTTCCAAACTCGTTTGTAAAAGCCCGTGTCGGAGACACTACAATTCATTTAAAATCCTTAGAGCGCTTCGCTAACTCTAAGGATAGTTATGGGTCACTTCGCACTTCGAATTTAATGATTCGAATTTCCAATAGTTTACTCCAAATCTGTATTTAACTTATACCTGCAAATGCGGTTATTGCCTTTATCGGCTACATAAATAATTTTACGGTTATAACAAATTCCCCAAGGATCGTTAAAATTAAATGGTCCGTCTTGTGGTTTTCCATCTGCAGCTTTTCCACCAAACGATACATTCACTTGCTTTTTAATAGTTGAATTTGCTGGTGGATTTACTCCTTCAAAACCTTGATTGGTAAATACGTAAACCGAATCTGTTTCACTATCAACCACAAAATAATAATTGGTAGCATCAGGCGCAATAAAACAATCTTGAGGCTTTTTAAAACGATAAGGTTGGTACAAAAAACTATTGGCTTTGTTGATATCAAAATTAAGCAAGCTAGCTGTTTCTGTGTATTGTGGTCCTAAGTCAGGATCATCGTAAACGCTAATTTGAAGTGTTTTATATTCTAAATTATTTGTTTGATTATTGCTAGTAATTAAAAAGTTTTTAGAAGTACTCATTCCTTGTAAACGTTGTGGTGGAGCAGAAAAAGTAGCAATACCAGAAATATCAATTGCGGTTTTTAAACCCGATTCTGTTGCATTTAATCCAGAGGCACTACCAATGTTTACTCCCTTTTGGTCAAATATTAATATTGCATTGTCTGGCCTTATAAAAGTGTTTCCTTGGTTGCGTGGCCCTTTGCGAGTTACATAAAGCGTATTATCACTTAAGCAGGCTATTCCGGTAAACTGAACTTCTTCATCGGCCGTTCCTCTAAACTGTGTACTTTGGCGCGATTCGTCACAAAACGGATGTATCAATGTATCAATAAATTTGTAATTTCCTTGCCCTGTTCCTTCTAAATGATATACACAAGTAACTGTTGCATTAACTGCAATGCTAAATACTTTTCCTACTACATAAGTGTGTAAACGTCTGTCTTGTGTTACATCGGTAGCACCAGGAATAGAAATAGTATAAGCCAAAGTACCTTTTTGATCAAGCACATTTAAACCTTTATCGTCTATCACATAAATCATTTCATCAAAACCAACATATACATCAACCGGATTTTGAAAACCTTTAAAAAAGGGAAATATTGGAACATAACTAACTGCATTTGATACTAAATTAGGATCTATTTGACCTTGCTTTAAAACATCGTCAACAGTATCGTTTTGCTTACTTCCAAATATTGAACACGATGAAACTATACCAATAATTGAAATAAATAAAACTATTTTTTTTTTATCTTTAAAATTCATTTTGCTGTTTTATTTAATGGTAAATAATAAACCTATTCGGTGAATGTTTCCTATTCTCGATTTACTAACCAAACCATAATCAATACCAAAGTTACCAAAATTAGTAGGTAATTTAACTCCAAAACCTAAGCTAGGAAAATTATTTGCTTCATCTAACCCAAACTCCCAACCACTTCGGGCTATTAATATTTTTTTCCAGCTATATTCCATACCTAAACCCACAGTTTCGTTATTGTCGGTTGGATGGTTTAACTGCGCTGCGGTTGTTAATACATGTGTTTTATTGCTAATAGGGTCTATTGCAAATCCTAACCTAAAAATAGCAGGTGCTGAAATTGATGTAAATTCATTTTTTTGTATTTCGCCATTTAAATTTAGAATAGTTACATTTCCCGAGGGAGCCACATTGACACCAAAATTTGTAAATGTTACTCCAAAACGAGCATTTTTAATTCCAATATTATATGTTAAACCCAAATCGAAAAGAATATTATTAACCGAAACATTGGCAATTACCTCTTGTGCAAATTTAGTTTGAATACCAAAACTAAAATTATTGGTTAATATTTTAGCGAAAGTTACACCTATAGAAGTGCTACCCATTAATACATTTCTACCTGTTCCATTTGGCTCAAACTCGGTAGTTTCTTTGGTTTCATTAAAACCCAAACTCAATACATTTACTCCAATAAAACTTAACTTACCTGCTTTAAAAGCTGCAGCACCATAATTAACTTGGCTGTTTCCAAACCACCGTGTGTGGGAAAATTGAGTAGTTACTTTTCCTGTATCAATGCTAGTAATTCCAGCTGGATTCCAATACATAGCCGATGCATCATTTACTAAACCTACCACTGCACCGCCCATAGCTGCAGAACGTGCATCAGGAGCAATTTTTAAAAACTGCATGCCACTTCCACCAGTTCGACTATTACCAAAGGTTGGCAATATTTGTGCTTGTACAACAGAAATAGACACAAAAAACAGATATAAAAGTATTAATTTAAACTTCATTATTTGATTAAAAGCTCTGCAAAATAAACAATATTTTATATTCCGTAAGTTAATTGTTTGTGAACTGAATTAGTTGAGGGTTGATGGTGGTCAGTTGATAGTTGATGGACCATAGACGATGGTGGATGGTTTTGGAAAATTTTTATTTGAAATTTTGCATGTTGGGCAATAGTTGATTTTATTAGTAATTAATTAATAAAAAAAGAGTTCGATTCATATCGGACTGTAACTCTTTTTAAATTAACCCGTGTCTAAGTCCTATAGCTAACATACTACATTTCATATTAAATCCATAGAGCACTAATCCAAATATTCAAATGCTTTTTGTTACCAAAATTATGAACTACTACTTTTACTAAACCAATTTTAGAGTTCAATAGTAAGTAGTAAGTAGCTTAAATAATTTGTTAGCTGCTTCATCTAAACTTTCACAATATACTTTAGGTGACATAGTCATATGGTCTAAGAAAAAATATTTTCCAGATGTGTACCCTTTTTAAACTTCATCAATAATACCATTCATAAATTTAATTTTGTAAACAATATGTTTTCCTAATACAAAATCATAAGCATCTTTTTCATTTAAAACTTCATAATTAAATTCTTCAGAAATTGTACTTGTTCTTTCTGAATTTAATCCATCTGAAGGTGATTTGTATTTTAAATATTTATTTTCTAAAAATTTGAGAATATCTTCTATTTTATTTAATTCACTGTTAAATTTATTTTCATTCACAAAAAAAACATAATTGTCTGTGCTATCTAGTTTAAGTGCTATAACATTTTCATCAAAAAAACCATGTTTGAGTAAATAACTCTCATGTTTTGTATCCATTAACAATGATTGGTTGCCCAAATATTCCCATGAACCTTTTTCAACAATTCCATTGTTTGAAATAAGTAATTGGTTATTGTCTCTGAAAATAAAAACTCGTTTTGTTTGATTAATATCTCCTAATGAAACCCAATGCTGATTTGTTAGCTTCGTTAAGTCATCTAATCGTTGGCTGAACCTTTGAATTTTGGGAATTATTTCAGCAATAAATGTTTTCATAAAATAACAAACTTCTAACTAACCGCAACTACCCTCGTTATTTCAGGAATTGCACTTTTAATTCCATTTTCTATTCCTGCTTTCATGGTTATGTGGCTAATATTACAGCTGCTACAATTTCCTGTTAAACGCAATTGAACTTCCATATCGTCAGTAATATCAACCAATTCTACATCGCCACCATCGGCTTGTAAAAACGGACGCATGCTATTTAAAGCAATTTCTACTTTTTCTCTCATCAATTCGTTCATTTTTTAGTTTTTACTCTTGTATTTTTTCAAATATAATCTATTCAAAATTATTCAGCACTAACTGTTTTTTCTGTTGAATTTATAATTGAAACCAATTGTGCTACGTTTTGTGCCACTTTTGAAAATGCTTTAAATACTGGATTAGTTTGGTCTAAAGCAGCAGGTTTACCTGCATCTCCACCTTCGCGCACGCTCATATAAATTGGAATTTGACCTAGTAAACTTACATTTAACTCGCTTGCCATTTTAGCTCCACCATCTTTTCCAAAAATATAATATTTATTTTCAGGCAATTCTTCAGGAGTAAAATAAGCCATATTTTCAACTATACCTAAAATTGGTACTTTAACTGATGTCATGCTAAACATAGTAGCTGCTTTGTAAGCATCGGCTAAAGCTATAGCTTGAGGTGTAGTAACCATTACAATTCCTGTTAAAGGCACTACTTGCAGCATGGTTAAATGTATATCGCCAGTTCCTGGAGGTAAGTCTAAAATTAAATAATCCAATTCGCCCCAATCGCAATCGTTTACAAACTGACGCAAAGCAGATGAAACCATTGGCCCACGCCAAACTACAGCTTGTTCAGGCTTTATTAAAAAACCAATAGAAAGTAATTTTATACCAAATTTTTCAATTGGAATCATATATTGTTTTCCATTTATATCGCGCATTTGTGGTTGGCTATCCATTTCACCAAACATCATGGGTATACTTGGACCATAAATATCAGCATCGAGTAGGCCTACTTTAGCTCCAGTGGCCGCAAGTGCTATAGCTAAATTACTCGATACGGTTGATTTACCAACTCCGCCTTTTCCACTTGCTACTGCAATAATATTTTTAACTCCAGGCAATGTTAATTTTTCTGCACGATTACTGCTTACATTAGCAGTCATGGTTACAGTAATATTGGCTTTATCGTTTACAAATTTATGAATGGCTTCTTTGCAATCGGTTTCAATTTTTTCTTTTAAAGGACAAGCAGGAGTAGTTAGTACAATGGTAAAACTAACGTTTAGTCCATCAACTAACACATCTTTTACCATGTTTAAAGTTACCAAATCTTTATGTAAATCGGGTTCTTGAACAGTTGATAATGCTTTTATTATATCTTCTTTTGTCATTGTATTTATTTCTATTACAAATAAAGGTTTTTGTAAGTTATTTGTTTGCTGATTTTTATGCGCTTGTTTTATGATTATGCTAAAACCATTGGTTTAATTACAAAAATTCAAATCCAATATCCGTTCTATAATACTTCCCTTCAAAGTTAATATTTTCAGCGGTTTTCATTGATTTAGAAACTGCTTCATTTACCGAATTTCCAAAAGAAGTAATAGCCAAAACTCTTCCGCCATTCGTAACTATTTGGTTGTTTTCGTTCCTAGTAGTTCCTGCATGAAACAATAGTGAATCGGTTATGTATTCGAAGCCTGACATAACCTTTCCTTTTTCGTAATCTCCAGGATAACCAGCAGAAACCATCATTACTGTAGCTGTGGTTTTTTCGCTAATTTTTAGATTAATATTATGCAATTCGCCTTTGGCAGTAGCCACCATTAACTCCACAAAATCGGTTTCAATTCTTGGCAAAACAGCTTCTGTTTCTGGGTCGCCCATGCGGCAATTATACTCAATTACTAATGGCTCCTCGCCTACTTTTATTAAACCAATAAAAATAAAACCTACATATTTTATGTTTTCGTTTTTTAAGCCTTGAACGGTTGGTTCAATAATGCTAGCAATTACTTTTTGCATAAAAGCATCGTTTGCAAAAGGAACTGGAGAAATAGCACCCATTCCACCAGTATTTAAACCCATTTCACCTTCGCCAATGCGTTTATAATCTTTTGCGGTTGGCAATATTTTATAAGAATTTCCATCGCTTAACACAAATACAGAAAGTTCAATTCCACTTAAAAATTCTTCTATTACTACTTTTGCACTAGCAGCACCAAACTTTTTATCATTAATCATTTGTTGCAATTCAATGGTTGCTTCCTCTAAAGTTTGGCAAATTAACACACCCTTGCCTGCTGCCAATCCATCGGCTTTGAGAACTATTGGCATTTTCTGGGTTTTTAAATATTCAATGCCTTCATTTAAATTATTACTTGTAAATGTTTTATATGCTGCTGTTGGAATATTATTTTTTACCATAAAAGCTTTGCTCCAATCTTTGCTAGCCTCCATGGTAGCGCCCATTTTATCAGGACCTATAAATAATATGTTTTTTAAATTCTCGTTTTCCTCAAAATAATTACGCAACCCTAAAACCAAAGGCTCTTCAGGACCAACAATTAATAAATCAATTTTATTTTCAATAGAAAATTTACCTACTGCATCAAAATCGGTTGGGTTAATTTTAATGTTTTGTCCAAACTCATTAGTTCCTGCATTGCCAGGCATAATAAATAATTTTTTACACAGCTTACTTTGGGTTAATTTATAAGCAAATGCATGTTCTCGTCCACCTGAACCAATCAATAAAATATTCATTGGGCAAATATATTAATTAAGATAAGTATAATAAATGAAACATGCATGAGTTGATGAATGTTAGAAAAGTATTTTAAAAAAATAAATAAATGTTTTGCTGTAAAAAGATTTTTTTTATTTAAACTTGCCTTAAATTAAAAAAAAACGATGAAAAAAATTATTACTTTATTTACTATTTTAACCATAAGTACTGTTGCATTTGCTCAAAGGTATAAAGACAAAATATTTACCAATGTTAGCATGGATAGTGTTGTTTATGGTAATGCAAAAAACTTTAGTGGTTCTCCACAAGATTTAAAAATGAATATTTTTCAACCTGTTGGAGATACAGTAACTAATAGACCTTTATTAGTATTTGCTCATGGAGGTTCATTTGTTGGTGGAAATAGGTATTTACCAGATGTATCCTATTTAGCAACCGAATTTGCAAAACGTGGTTATGTATGTGTTTCAATTCAATACCGTTTAGGAGTTGATTTGCAAGCAATTTTTGCAGACCAAAGTCAGGCAGGACCTCAATTTGCAAATGCTTTGTGGCGTGGAACTTTAGATGGAAGAGGTGCTATTAGATTTTTAAGAGCAAATGCCAATACATATAAATTTAACATTGGTCAAGTTTATTTAGGTGGTGTTTCTGCAGGTGGTGTTTTGGGTTTACATGAAGCCTTTCTAGACACTGAAGCTGAAATTGGAACTGCTAATCCTAAGATGGATACTGCATCAATTGGAGGAGGTATTGAAGGATTAAGCGGAACTCCGGGACAAAGTTGGAGAGTTAAAGGAGTAATAAATTTATGTGGTGCTATAGGCGATGTAAATTGGATGAAGAATAATAAAAATGTTTCTATATTTAGCGTGCATGGTACCAATGATGAAACTGTTCCTTACAAATCAGATTTTTTTAGCTATGCTGGTCTTAAAATAGGTCGCTTAAGTGGAAGTTTTGTAGTTGATTCAATGGCAAAAACTTTAGGTATGAAATCGTTTTTTCATACGTTTGAAGGTGCACCACACGTGCCATTTTCACCTGGTGTTGGAACTACCCAAAGCAGCACAGCTTACATGGATACAACTGAAGATTTATTAACTACTTTTTTGTTTGATGATATTAAAACTCCTGGCGTAGGTGTAAATAACATTTTAACTAAAAACGATGTTTCTGTTTTTCCAAATCCAACAAAAGAAAATGTAACTATTGAAATAAGTAAAGGTAAAATAAATACAATTGTTATTACTGATTTAACTGGTAAAGTAATGGAAACAATTATTGCCAAATCAAATATTATTGATTTAAATTTAAATAATCTAAACAATGGAATTTACTTTTTAACTATAAGCAATGAGTTAGGAATTATTACTAAAAAAATGATAAAAGAATAATTTTATAAACCAAATTTTATAAAAAGGCTGTAACAAAATTTTTGTTACAGCCTTTTCTTTTGTCTAATAAACAAATAATTAGACGAAACGTTATAAATTTAAAGAATTATACTTCAATAAAAACCATTAAATTGCCTTTTAATAAAAGAAAAATAATGTCTAATTCTATCGTTATAAATCAAGAAAGTGAAAATGAACTAATAGTAAAAGCTTATAGGCATTTATTACGTTCATGCAAAATTTCGTTAACAAAAAAAGATAGAGAAACCATTAGAGAAGCTTTCAATATAAGTTTAGAAGCACACAAAAGTATGAGGCGAAAAAGTGGAGAGCCTTACATACTCCATCCTATTGCTGTTGCTCAAATATGTGCCGAAGAAATTGGTCTTGGAACTACCTCAATAGTATGTGCTTTATTACATGATACTGTTGAAGATACTGATATTACTTTAGAATTAATAAACATGAAATTTGGGCCAAAGGTTGCTCAAATAATTGATGGTTTAACAAAAATTTCAGGCGTTTTTGATCAGCAGGATAAATCGATGCAGGCTGAAAATTTTAAAAAAATGCTTCTAACATTAAGTGAAGATGTAAGAGTAATTTTAATAAAACTAGCCGATAGAATGCATAACATGCGTACTTTGGAAAGCATGAGCCCCAAAAGCCAACTAAAAATAGCTAGCGAAACAGCTTATGTATATGCACCTTTGGCTCATAGGTTAGGTTTATACGCAATGAAAACTGAATTTGAGGACTTAGCAACCAAATTTTTAGATCCCGACAGTTATAATTATGTAAAAATAAAATTACAAGAAACAAAAGCAGATAGGAATAAATATATAAAAAAATTTATTGAACCTCTTCAAAAAGCATTAGATGAAACTGGTTTAAATTATGAAATAAAAGGTAGACCAAAAAGTATTCATAGCATTTTAAATAAAATGAAAAAGCAAGGAGTTGCTTTCGATGAAGTATTTGATCTTTTTGCAATTCGAATTATTGTAGATGATGATTTTGAAAACGAAAAAAGTGATTGCTGGAAAGTGTATTCAACAGTTACTGATTTTTATACTCCAAACCCCGATAGATTAAGAGATTGGGTAAGTATACCTAAAGCCAATGGTTACGAAAGTTTGCACACAACTGTAATGGGCCCAAAAGGTAGATGGGTTGAAGTACAAATAAGGAGCAAAAGAATGGACGAAATAGCTGAAAAAGGTTATGCAGCTCATTGGAAATACAAAGATGGAACTCAAATTAACGACAATGGATTAGAGCAATGGCTAGCTAAAGTAAGAGAAATGCTTGAAAACACAGACGGATCTGCCATTGAATTTTTAGACGATTTTAAACTGAATTTATTTGCTGAAGAAATTTTTGTTTTTACTCCTAAAGGCGATTTAAGAAAACTGCCCGCACAAGCAACAGTATTAGATTTTGCTTTTGATATACACTCCGGTTTAGGTGTAAAATGTATTGGAGCAAAAGTAAATAACAAATTGGTTCCTATTACTTACAAATTAGGCAATGGCGACCAAGTTGAAATTCTATCATCAACCAAGCAAAAGCCCAATGAAGACTGGCTTACTTGGGTAGCTACTGCTAAAGCAAAATCAAAAATAAGAGATTATTTTAAACATGAAAGAAACCAATCGGTTACCATGGGTAAAGAAATTTTAGAAAGGAAATTTAAAAATGCCAAAATTCCATTTACAAGCGAAGCATTAACTCTTATTATAAAATACTACAAACTTCCTTCAGTAACCGAATTATACTATCAATTAGTAGTTGAAAAAATTGATAGAACTAAAATAGATTTAATAGCAATACTTGAACCTGAAATAAAAAAAGTACCTGCAACTGATGAACAGAAAGAACAAAGAATTTTAAAAATAAAAAATAAAACTGTTTCAAAAGATGCCGTAATTATTGGAGATGGAGACCCTGTTGAATATGGGTTTGCAAAATGTTGCAGCCCAATTCCAGGTGATGATATTTTTGGATTTGTTACTGTTGGAGAAGGGGTAAAAATTCATAGAACCAATTGTACCAATGGAATAAGTTTAATGAGTAATTATGGTTACAGAATTATTAAAGCAAAGTGGGCTGATAATAATTTAAATAACAACAAATCGTTTTTAACTTCTATTAAAATTCAAGGAATTGACAGTGTGGGTATTGTAAGCACTATTACCAATATTATTTCTACTCAATTACAAATAAATATGAAATCGATAAATGTAACTGCCAACGAAGGAATGTTTGAAGGAAATATTACTTTAAAAGTAAGTGATACCAAACATTTAGAAGATTTAATGAATAAAATAAAACAAGCAAGTCAGTTAATTTCGGTTACTAGGTTGGATATTGGGTAAGTTTAGATACTAGCAACTAGCTGCTGGCTGCTGGCAACTAGCTGCTGGCTTTTAAATATAATTATTTCCTCATTGCCAATTGCTCGCTGCTGGCTGCTGGCAACTAGCTGCTGGCTTTTAACTATAATTATTTCCTCATTGCCAATTGCTCATTGCCAATTGCCAATTGCTAATTGCTCAAATTACAAGTCCAACTAACTTTCAACTAAAATGATTACTTTTGAAACCTATATAATTTTATGGCATTAGACCAGTTAACAGAAGACCAAAATTCAGAAACAAAAGAAATGACTTTTTTTGACCATATTGACGAATTAAGGAGTCATTTGGTTAAATCGGTAATAGCAATTTTAATTGGCGCAGTTACTGCATTTTTTAATAAATACATCCTTTTCGATATAATAATTTTTGGTCCAATGCGTACCGATTTTTTTAGCTACCAAGTACTTTGTAAACTATCGTATTGGGCAAAAGGAACCGATGAATATTGCATGAAAAATATTTCGTTTGCATTAAAAAATATTGACATGACAGGGCAGTTTACCCAGCATTTGTGGATTGCATTTATAGCTGGATTAATTATAGCGTTTCCATATATTCTTTGGCAATTTTGGCAGTTTATAAAACCAGCATTAAACAGAAAAGAAATCAGCTACGCGCGTGGTTTAGTATTTTTTAGTTCTATTCTGTTTTTTATTGGAATTGCGTTCGGATACTTTTTTTTAACGCCTGTTTCAGTTTCTTTTATGGGTTCTTACCAAGTTAGTACTTTGGTAAGTAATGAAATTAACTTAGAGTCATATATTTCGTTTGTATCAACCATTACTTTTGCTTGTGGCTTAATGTTCGAAATGCCAATATTGGTTTATTTTTTAGTAAAAATTGGTATTTTAAGTGCCAAATTAATGAGTAAATACCGTAAACATGCTTTGGTTGTTATTTTGGTTTTAGCAGCTATTTTAACTCCTTCGCCCGATATGGCTAGTCAAATATTAATGGCTATTCCGTTATATGCTTTATTTGAAATGAGTATTTTTATTGCAAAAGGCGTTGAAAAAAATAAAATAAAATAAATATATTTACCTTTAAAAATTAAAAATAAAATATCATGAAAATTGCCATAGCAGCCGACCACGCAGGTTTTGAATACAAAGAAATTATCAAAGCCATGCTTACCGATTTAAACTATACTGTTACCGATTTTGGAACGCATTCAACTGTTTCAATGGATTATCCAGATATTTCACATCCATTGGCTACAAGTGTTGAAAATAAAGAAACTGAATTAGGTATAGTTATTTGTGGCAGTGGCAATGGAGTAAACATGGCTGTAAACAAACACCAAGGTATAAGAGGTGCTTTGTGTTGGACAGATGAAATTAGTAGCTTAGCGCGCACCCACAACGATGCCAATGTATTGGCACTACCTGCGCGTTTTATTGATATTGAAATGGCAAAACAAATTGCTTTAACTTTCCTAACTACTCATTTTGAAGGTGGCCGCCACCAGAACAGAGTAGATAAGATTAGTTGTTAGTTAAGGTAATTATTTACTAAAAAATAAAACTATACCAAAAAAAATTCGAAGAAAATCTTCGAATTTTTTTTCAATTTTTTGTATTGAAATTTTAAAACCAATATCCTAAAATTAAACCAAAACCAGTGTTTTTATTGGCCAATGAACTACTTGAATTTGAGTTTATATTGACCAATCCTAATTGCGAATTAAGTGTTAAATTAATTCCATTTGCTAATTGATAACCAACTAAAAAATTAGCACCAATATCCATAGTTTTAAAATAAATTAAATTGTTATTTTCATTATTAGGTACATCTTCTTGAATTTTTAAATCAGTGTCTTCAGGTGCTGAATTACCACTAAATATAGCTGTTCCGCCAATACAATAACCTATGTATGGTCCAAAACCCAATATTAATTTACCTTTACCAACCAACGGTTTATAAAGCAAATTAATAGGCATTTCAATATACTTTAAATTTAATTCGCGGGTAATACTTCTTGTTGTCAATAAATCTTTGTAATCAACATTTCCTGTTGTACCTTTTGTTATGTATTGAAGACCAATTTGAACATAAAACTCAGGTGCTACATAAATTTCTTCGTTAATTCCCAATGTAAAACGGGGAACTAAACTATTTGAAAGTGCATTTCCATTTGGGTTGGTTCCATTTATGTTCATAAAATTTATTCCTCCATAAATTCCAAATGAAAACCTATCTCCTATCGAAATTTCCGCATCTGATTGAGCAAAACTTGTTAAACTAAACAAGGTAAAAATTAAAATAATTTGTATTCTGTTTTTCATAAATATTTTATTTAGTTTGATGATTCTTTGGCTGCATCTTTTCTCATTTGTGCATTTGCGGTAATTAAAAATTCAACCTTTCTGTTTTGAGAGCGCGTATCCTCATAGTCGTTGCTATAATTAGGTGCAGTTTCACCATAACCTTTGGTATTTATTCTACTGCTTTTTATTCCGTTCAATTTTAAAAAACTAGCTACAGATGATGCTCTTTTTTTAGATAATTTCATATTGTAGGAGTCAGTTCCAGTGTTATCTGTATGGCCTTGAATTTCTATATTTGTTTCAGGGTATTTACCTAAAACGCACACCAATTTATTAAGATTTTGTGCCGAGCCGTTATTTAAATCTGATTGATTGATTTCAAATAAAATTTTATCACTAAATTCAACCACAATGCCTTCGCCCACTCTATAAACCTTTGCTCCAGGAACTGTATTTCTTATTTCTTCGGCTTGTTTATCCATTTTGTTACCAATAATTGCACCTGTAGCACCACCAACTGTTGCTCCAATTAAAGCCCCCAAAGCCGTATTTCCCGATGCCCTGCCTATTACTGCTCCTATTACAGCTCCTCCACCTGTTCCTATTAATGCGCCTTTTTTTGTTTTATTCATTGCGCAACTCGAAACAAATAAACTTACAACAATTATTGCTACGAAAATCAAAACAATTAGATTAATTTTTTTCATTATTTAGTTTGTTAACTTTAAGCAACAAAACTACTTTCATCAATTAAAATTAATTTACATAAGTAAATATATATGTTACACATTTCCTTTAAATCTGCCATTGCATATTTGTTTTTATTTTGATTGGGGTCATAAATTAAAGCTTCACTTTATTGAAACTTGCAAGCTTTATTAACACATAATGAGTAACAAAATTTTTAACACACATAGTTTTCATATTCCAGTAATGGGCATTGGCTTTACCCTCGATTCGCCTATAAAAGTGGTGGCTTATGGAATTTCATCTACCATATCGTTGGTTGATGATGTTTTGATGGAAAAATTACGTGCATTTTATTCAGAAAAATTTAGTTTGCCTTTTGAAACCATTACCAATAAAGTAAACGATTCGCGAGCTAAACGAATAACAGCTTATTTAAACATGGTTGATCAAATTGTAAAAAGCAAATTTGAACAGTTAAAACAATCGGTAGCCGAAAAAGGTGGGGAGTTTGAAAAGTATATGAATATGTTGCCTGATTATGCCGAAATAAAAAAGCAATTCAATAGTTTTATTGATAATAATAAAACCATAGAGGAAATTAAAAACTGGGCTAATACGCACTTGCAAATGGGAAGCATTGATGTAAATATTATGACCAAATTAGACAAAGAAAATAAGTTTAATAACGAAAAACTACCAGTAATTTATAACGATGCCCATGCTGCACTTCGCGGTTTTGCAAACAGTAATTTACATTCATCTATAGTACTTTCTGCAGGAATGAACCCAAGGCTTTACGCTTATTTTGAGCAATTAGATAATTTTTTTCCAGACCAAAATGGCAATTTAGAAAAAAAGGTAATTTTAAAAATTAGTGATTATCGTTCTGCCTTAATTCAAGGGAAATTTTTAGCTAAAAAAGGCATTTGGATTTCGGATTACAGGGTTGAATCGGGTTTAAATTGTGGTGGACATGCTTTTGGAAGTGATGCTTCGTTAATGGGACGCATTTTAGAAGAATTTAAACAAAATAAACCAGAATTAATTAATGCCATACACCAAGTGTATGTTGCAGCATTGGCTGAAAAAAATAAGTTTGTTCCAGCAGAACCACTACCTGTTAAATTTACTGCACAAGGTGGAGTTGGTACTGCAAAGGAACATCAGTTTTTAATAGAAAAATACGAGTTAGATTCAATTGGTTGGGGAACTCCTTTTTTGTTGGTTCCTGAGGCCACCACCGTTGATAACGAAACATTAGATTTACTTTGTAAAGCCAAAGAAAACGATTTATACTTAAGCAATATTTCCCCATTAGGAGTTCCGTTTAATTCATTAAAAGGCAATACTAAAGATGTAGAACGATTAGAATGGATAGCAAAAGGAAGACCGGGAAGCAGCTGCCCACGTGAGTTTGCAAAACTCAATACCGATTTTACTGAAGAAGTAATTTGTACTGCTTCGCGCCAATACCAAGACTTAAAATTAAAATCGCTTCAATTACAAAATTTACCTAAGGATGAGTTTGCAGTTGCCAACGAGTTAGCCATGCAAAAAACCTGTTTATGTGTGGGCTTGGGAACTTCGGCTTTATTGGTAAATGGTTTAAGCACTCGCACCGAAGGACCTGGAGTTGCCGTTTGCCCCGGACCTAATATGGCCTATTACTCTAAAATAGTGTCGTTGCAAACCATGTGCAACCACATTTATGGTAAAGAAAATTTAGTTGATAACCCCAACAGACCACATGTATTTTTGAAAGAACTAGAATTAAACCTAGATTATTACCACAATCAACTAAAAAGTTATTTGGCTAAACCAACCGATTTAGTAAAAAAAACAGCTGAACAATATGGCAAAAAACTTAGAAAACGGTATTAATTACTATAAAGATTTATTTACTAATCAAACTGAAATACTTAACCAATTGGTTGGATTAAAAATAACTACTTTATCTAATGAATAGTTAAATTTATTAGTCGGTTTTAAAAACAATAAAAATAATTTATTGGCTTAAATTATCAGCTTTTAAATGAAAATCCATCAATGGTTGTTTCCAGTTTCTTTGTCCTGTTTTTACTTTAGCTCCTAACACATTTAAAATACTATAAATGCCAAAATAGGTTCGGTTAATATACAATGCATGTTGCGAACCTCTGCCCTCTTTGCTTTCGCGCAGTTCTTTCATATTTGAAACTTCTTCGCCCAGCGCATATATTTTATCAATGTATTCGTTATTGCTAAAGTCAAATTCATCGGTTGTAAATGGGGTACTTAACAAAGTAGTCATTCTTATAAATGCATCAGTAATTACATCTTGCGTGCGTTTATCATCTTTTACACTAACAATTTGCTGCTGAAGCATAATGCGTTCTATAATTGCTTTACTTTTTAATATTTCAGGTACCAATAAAGCAAAATAATTAAAGTAAAAATCTTCAGGAATTTCTTTTACACAACCAAAATCAATTACACCTAAAGTACCATCAGGTTGCATTAAAAAATTGCCTGGATGAGGGTCGGCATGAACAGCTTTTTGTTCGTGCACTTGCATATCGTAAAAATCCCACATGGCTTGCCCAATTTGGTTTTTTATTTCTTGAGTAGGATTTGTTTTTAAAAATTCTTCTAAATGCAAACCTTCCAACCAATCCATTACCAAAACTTTATTGCTTGAGTATTCAGGATAATATTTGGTAAATTTTATATTGGGAATATTGGCACATAGTTTCGAAATTTCTTGGCTGCGTTTCAATTCAAGGTCGTAATTGGTTTCTTCTAACAGTTTGCTTTCAACTTCAATAATATATTTTTCAAACTCTTTTTCACTTAATCCAATTAACCTAAAGGCAATTGGTTTTACTAGTTTCAAATCACTTCTTATGCTCTCTGCTACACCTGGATATTGAATTTTTACTGCCAATTTCTGACCATCTTTAGTAGCTTCGTGCACTTGCCCAATACTCGCAGCACGTGTTGATTGCATGTTAAAAGTATCAAAAATTTGTTGCGGGGTTTTGCCAAATTGTTTTACAAAAGTTTGAACAATAAGTGGACCCGAAAGCGGTGGAGCGGAATATTGAGCCAAAGCAAACTTATTAGTATAAGCCCTTGGCAATACATTTTTTTCCATGCTTAGCATTTGTGCTACCTTCAAAGCCGAACCTTTTAGCTCACTTAAAGCATTATAAACATCTTCCGCATTATCTTCGTGCAAACGATCTTTGCTAATGTTTGGGTCAATTATTTTTTTAGAATAATGTTTTATGTAGTTCCCACCTATTTGCGCGCCTGTTTTTACAAAACGCATGGCGCGTTCTACTTTGGTTGAAGGAATTGAATTTTGTTCCATTTTTTTTTGTCCCGCTGATTCCGCAGAGTTTCGCAGAAATTTTTAGTTGTAATTAGTTATTCAGCGTTTATCAGCGCCATCTGCGGGAAAATTACCTGTTTTGAAATAAAAATTTTCCAAAATCAAGGGCTGCATCTAAAGCAGATTTTCCCATTAAATCGAATGCTAAGTTTACAGAACGTTCTATCGATTCATCGGTTTTTTCAAACCCTTTGCTGTTATCATTTAACCAGAAAGTTAATACAAACAAAAAATTTAACCACAAGCCACTCACGTACTTTTCGTCTAAATATTTACGTTCTTGAATTTCGTTAGTTCCAATTCCTTCCACTAAAATGGGTTTCATATTTTCAGTAAAAACCAAATGTAATTCATTTAAATATTTGGGCCACTTAGGTAATTTTACCACATCGCGGTTTTTTAAATAAATGGCAAAACTGCGGTAGTTTTTTACTTCTTCAATAAAAGCAAAAAATACAGCCAACACCTTTTCACGTGCTGAATAATTTTGCCAAGGCTCCGATTCGCTGCTAGATTTATACGCATTTTCGAACCAAATTTTATAAATATCGGCTTCTAAACCGGTAAGACTAGAGTAATGGTTATAAAACTCTTTCTCTTCCATACCAATTGATTTTGCAAATAAGTAAACACTTTCAGGGGTTTTGTTATTTTCTAAAGTGTGGTTAATGTATTGTTTAATTAAATCGTTGCTCATAATATTATTGACAAGTGTTTGTTCATTTAGTTTTGAAAACTAATAAAAATTGGAAAATTGGTTGGTTTTTAATTATTTTATTCCGTTTGTTTAAGCCTATCGGTTATTCATCTTTTATTATTTATTTATTTTTAATTTAGCAGCTTCTTTCAAAACCGATTTGGCATTAATAGCGGTTACTACTTTTTTACCAGTTTTGGCTTCCAATTCTTTCATAGCTACTTTGGCTACATTGCCTCCTTGTTTTGCTACATTCTTACTTTCTTCAAAAGTTTCCGGGTTGGTTGCGGCAGATATATCTTTAGTTGAAGCTTCGGCTAACATATTTAAAATAAGTTCCGTATTGGTCATATTATCTCTCAGATTTTCTTTTTTCAACCCTTTCAAAATTTTATATTCTTTAGTAGTTTTATCGCTCCAAGCTTTTGTAATTATGTCGGTAAGTGTTGCAAACTGAGCACCTTCTTTTAACCCTCTCTTTTTCCATTCATCAGTCAGTTCTTTTCTTATTTCAATACTTTTCAACCTTTGATTTATCCAACTTTCAGAATAACCCAATTGCATATATTGTTCCAAAGCCCTATCTATACTTAATTCTGGGTCTTGCATTTCATCCAGCCTTTCTGAAGCAACTTTTGCTAACCAAAGTTTAAAAGGTTCCGCTTTTGGCGAGGGTATGGATTGTATCAATCTAAATAACTGCTCTGTATCAGCTACATCGGTTAAATAAAACTTTCCATCGGCCGATTGCATTTTCAGTTGGTTACAATTTGTAACCAACTCACTTCCCTCCTTTTTTAGTCTATTTTTTAACACTTTCCAATAATTATTTGGATTAGGACTTTCTGTAAGTATTCCAAATACATCAACTATTGAAATATACCATTTTTCTTGCACTTCATCCCACAAAGAACGAATTTCCTTTTGCTCAAATAATTTAATTGCAGTATCTTTTTTCATAGATTCAAGTTTCAATTTGTTATTAGTCTTTTTAATTTTTTTTCCGTTGACTAATCCCGAAAGCTTTCGGGAGAAAGGCAATTCATCCTTTTATTGTTGATTATTCAATATGTACTAACAACAACCGACAACTATCAACTGTCAACTACCTACTACTTCTCAGTATAAATAACTTCCAAAAGTGTTTGTCCTACTGCTTTCAAAGTGTTTTTATCAATGTTTTGCATATTGTCGTTTACAGTATGCCACCAAGCCGGAAAACCAGTTTGTTGGTTGTAGTGAATTATATCTATGGCTGGAATATTAGTTGCTTTGTAAACATAAACATGGTCATCGGTTATTTGCCCATTTTGTATGTATTGAAAACTATTTGAAAACCCAAGTAATGCAGCTTTTTCCCACACTTTTCTTAATATTTTTTCACCTTGCGTTATGCTATTTCCTTCCCAAACAAATGTTGCTCCTTTGCCTCCCACCATGTCTAAATTGATGGCATAATCGGCTTTATAGTTTATAGGCAAAACATTTTTACCCCAATATTGCGTTCCTAAACAATAGGAATCTTCAAACTCTTGTTTGCCTAAATCTTCGGCATCAAAACATATAAAATCAACACCTATATCCAATTTATTAAGCTTAATTACTCTTGCTAATTCCAACATAACCCCAACTCCACTTGCACCATCATCGGCAGCTAAAACAGGCTTGGTTTTATTGGCTTCAATTGGGTCGTTATCTGCATAAGGGCGACTATCCCAATGCGCAGTTATCAAAATACGTTTGGTGGCTTTAGGGTTTATTTGAGCAATAATATTTATAATATTTATTTTTCGTTTATCCCAATTGGTAACTGTTCCTTTTTGAGTAATAACCGATGCACCCTGTTTTTTAAACTCATTTGCAATATAATCAGCACAAACAATGCTTGCTTTACTTGCTGTTACCCTTGGCCCAAAATTTACCTGAGTTTGTATGTAATTAAAAGCGGAATCAGCATTAAAGTTAGGGCTTATTTGCTTGTAAATATTTGTTGTTTCAGTAGTTTTAATATTGCTTTGTTTGCTGTTTTTATTCCTGTTTTCACATGCATTTATAAATAAAATACTAAACAATAAAATTAATAAAAAATTGCTTGAAAAGGATTTGAATTTGTTCATTTAAATATAATTATGTTTTGCAATTTATGAGTATTTATTTAAATCTATTTAAAATTGACAGAGTTAATAATTAAATAAAATTATAAAATTGATAAGTAATTTCAAATTATACCGGCTACACAAAAGAATTAGTCCAATTTTAAAATATTTATTTTGTTTTTGCGGCATTAAGTTCCGAATTATCGGGATAAATTTATAAAATAGCTTTGGACTATTTTATAAATACAATTGGTATTATATATTTGACGACATTAAAAACAAAAAACATGATTCTAAAAAAAATAAGAACAGCAGCTTTAATTATTACATCATTAATTAGCTTAAATATTACAGCACAACAATTAAAAGTGCCTGCACCTAGTCCTTTACAAACAATTAAACAAGCTTTTGCTTTGTCGGAAATCACTATTGAGTATTCACGCCCAAGTGCAAAAGGCAGAACAGTTTATGGCGATGTAGTTCCATTTGGTAAAATTTGGCGAACTGGAGCTAATGCTTCAACCAAAATAACTTTTGGAGATAGTGTAAAAATAGAAGGCTTAACAGTAAAACCAGATACTTATGCTTTGTACTCAATACCCAATAAAGATAGTTGGGAAATAATGCTTTACAAAGATTTAAATTTAGGAGGAAATGTGGGGGATTATAAAACCGAAAACGAAGTAATTCGATTTAAAGTTGATACAAAAAATATTACTGAAAAAGTTGAAACTTTTACTATGGGTTTAACCAATATATCTGCAACTGCTACTAACATTGAAATGGTTTGGGAAAATACCAAAGTTTCTTTTTCTGTTACGACCGAAATTGATAATAAAATAATGAAAACCATTGAAAGCACTATTGTAAAAGACAGTCGTCCGTTTTTTCAAGCAGCAACTTATTATTTTGAAAACAATAAAGATTTAAACCTTGCGTTAGAATGGGTAAATAAAGCAACAATAGCTAATCCAAAAGCTTATTGGGTATATATGTTAAAAGCCAAAATTCAATTAAAATTGAATGACAAAAAAGGAGCAATTACTACTGCAAACCAAGTGATTGTATTGGCTACAGAAGATAAAGATGATGCTTACATAAGTCAAGCACAAAAGCTAATAGCTTCGGCTAAATAATTTAAAAAAAGTGTTTTATAAAAAATAATCAACTGTTTGGGATAGCTCAGTAAAAAAAGTTAGTTTTAGTTAGGTGCAGCAGGTTTTACTGATTCTGAATTTAAAACTGAAGCACAACATAAAATGAAAAATGTAAATTGCATTTTTAAAATAACAGGAATTAATTTGGTATAAGAAGGAATGGAAACTGAAATAACTAAAGAATTTTATTGAACTTTCAAATAACTCAAAAGCCAATAACCCTGAAAGCCATGCACTGACAGTGATTGAAATAACTTTAAATGTATCTTTAAATAACTAAAGATAATGAAATAAATGGTAATGAAAAAGAGGTTGTCTCAAAAAAGACAACCTCTTTGTATTTTGGCACACTGAGCGAATACCGATAACTCTATCGGTAGAAATGTTTTGAAAACGTGATTATTAAGTTCTCGTCCGTTAACTATCTGACTTCGCTCAAACTGACGAGCATTTAAGGCATTTGAGACAGCCTCTTTTTTTACTTTTAGCCTTCACAATTTTATTAAAAATTGAATGTTTTCTTGGCTAATAATGATACAAGCAAATTTTTGACTTTCAAAACATATTTTCGATCAACTAAATACGGTAGAAAAATTAGCTGTAACTATACAAAAACAAGAAACATCACTTGCAGTTTGTTAAACAAAAAAAAGTATTAAAATTTTAATTACTGCACTATTCAAGGCAAAAGCAAACCCCAAAAACTACCTATCACTTAAAACTGCTCGTACCAACTAAATTTATCATTTACGATTTGAGATTTTTCTTTTTTTAAATAAGCTAAAAAAGATTCAGAAACTGGAGGTACTTGAACCTTGCCCCGATTTTATTACATCTTGGAGCCTTGCAATGGTGCAGAGTCCTTAGTAAAGTCCCTTAATGGTAAATACACGTTATTGTTTTGTGTATTTTGCCCATGTAATGTTAAGGTACTGTCAAGCTTTCCCGCCAAATCAGGGTAAATGCTCATGGCTTTTTCTAACATATTTTGCAAAAATGTTACTTGTGCAGTTAGTGTAGCTATTTGCTGCTCCATAAAGGTAACTTTTACAGTATCTGCGGTATGAATAAAGCCAAACCTGCTTACATCTTCGCCTATAAGTGGGCTACCCTCATTTTCAAGTATCCACACTCGGTTTACTTTTGGAAAAGCCATGCAAAATATATTTATAAATTTTAAAGTTGGTTCGCCCTCTCTAAAAATTTTACTAACCGCTGATTGCGTGTAGCCAGTTGCTTTAATAATATCGTTTTGATTTATTTCAAGCATTGTTACAGCTATTTTTAATCGTTCTCTTGTTCCTGCTACCATAGTTTTTAATTTGTTTTTTTACTAAAATTTATTCCAACGCTAAATTGTGGCATCAATGCAAAACCACTGTTGTTATTAATAATTTTAGTGTCGGTGTTTAATTTGTAACTTGTGGCATAACCAGCTACGCAGCCAAATCGTAAAATAATAAGCCCTTTAAATACGTTTTTAAATTGCAATCCCACTTCAAGCCCTGCTATTCCATTAGTTTCGTCTGCTTTATCTTTATCTTTAAAATCGGTTTGCATTACCAAACCTAAGTCTAAGTAAGTATTGCTATTTTGTTTTAATTGCCTTGATACGCCAACATTAGCTAATAAGGTAATGTTGTTGGCAGGTATTGCCAAGCCAATATTAGCATAAATACCTTTGTTCATGGTATCGTTTTTTATAAAAAAACTTAAACCATAATTAGTGCTGGCTTTATTGGTGTTAAAATAAGTGATTTGAACAATACCTACTTGGCTTGTTATTCCTTGTTTTTGTTGCGCTGTTGCGCTAAACATAGCAGCGCAAAAGGTTAAAATAATGATTGATTTTTTCATTTTTGATTTCATTTAATTGTTTTGCAAATATATTTTAAATAACATAAATAACTACAAAAAAATATATTTAAGTTATTTTGCAGGTGTTTGTTAATTATTTATTAAATTAATATTTAGTTAAATATAAATTTTTTAAATATAAATATGTTAAATATTTGCAATTTAAAATGTAAATACATTACTTGCACCCACTTTCAACAACTAACTAATAAAAACCACTTATGGCACGACCAAAAAAACCACTTACACCAGCGCAACAAATTGAAAAATTAAACATTCAGTTAACTGAATTAGACATTGAACTACAGGCGCAAAAACTTGAAAACGAGCAAATGCAAAACCTTGTTAAAAAGCTTGGGCAAAACGCCACAGACCACCAAAATTTAAGCACTCAATTAGCACACCAGCGAGATAGATTGCTTATTGCAACTGTAGAAATTAAAAACGAGTGCGAAAATAATTCTGACTTATTCGGTTCTGTTAATATGGTTAAAAAAATAGCTACATCAGTATTAACAGTTGCTAAAAGCCTTTATAAAAACAATGATTAATCGGTTTTTTAGCTTGTTTTTAAAACAATGGTTTATAGCTGTAAATATTTCTCCATTTAAAACTAAATACCGAGCAATAAAAGCTTATAACAATAGCATTTATGTAACATTTAGCAAGTTAGAAAAAAAGCATTATTTAAATTATTTTCAATCATTTGTATTGCTTTTAAAAATAAAAAAGCAATACAAATGGATGATAAACCCCAAAATATACAACTATGCCCAAATTAATACCATAAACAAACAAATATGATACACCAAACACCAGCCAGCATTACCACACTAACCGTTACCCCTAACGGAATGTACAAAGTAACCCACAAAAGCCCATGCGCTTTTAAATACAGCATTAAACGCTGTTACATGGAGCAATTAACCATGTATAATAAAATGGTAAATTACAGTTTAGGCATTAACCCAAATAACTAAACGTATGAGCACACCAAAATTCAAATTAAAGCAATTAGTATTCATCAACACAAAAGATGGATTGGAACTACGAGAAATTGAGGAGATAGTAATTAGAATTAAAGTGGATAAAACCACTATTTATTATTGTTGTAAAGGCGTTTACGATACTTATCGGGAAGACCAAATACTTGGTAGTAAAAACGAAGCCAAAAAACGATTAACTGATAATATTAACCAAATTCAATTAAGCATTAACTAATTATGTACAACGACACAGACTTAGAAGACATTGCCCGAGGCAAAATACAAAATGCGCAGGTGAGCAAACCTGCTATTGCAGCTAAACTAAAACAAGATGCAGCAGCTTACATAGAAACTGATATGCGGGCTATGTATAACCCCTCAAGAATGAAAGTAATTGAGCGAGCTACTAAAAAACTTGCTGATAAAATAAATTCACTTTGTCCAAATTGCGATAATCCGGGATTTGGTATAACTGATATTCAACAAGGATTGCCATGTGAAATGTGCAATTTCCCAACTAGAAGCACTTTAAAATACATTTATACATGTATGAAATGTAATTATGAAAAGGAAGAAAAATATCCGAATGGTAAACTAACAGAAGACCCAATGAATTGCGATATTTGTAATCCATAATTGCTTTTTGCCTATTACTAATTAGTCGACCCTCAAAAGTCATCTTCAATTTTTCTTCTTTCTTTTTCCTTAGATACTTCGGCTTCGCTCAGTATAGATTCCAAAGAAACAATCCCGCAAGGCGTTACAAGGCAATACTTCGACTCCACTCAGTGTTCAAAGCTTCCACGTGCTAATTGCCTATTGCTAATTGCTTATTGCTAATTACTTCCACAATCCTTTTTCTCAACTCATCAATATTTACCTTTTTGGTAGCCGATATAAAAATTACTTGTCCGTTTTCTTTAGCCATCCAAGTGTTTTTTAGTTTTTCTATGTAAGTTAAGTGTTCAGTTTCTTCTCCAAATGGATCATCTGGCTCTAATGGTTCTTTTAATTGGTCAATTTTATTAAAAACTATTAACTGTTTTTTATTGCTTGCACCTATATCTAATAATGTACTATTTACCAAATCTAACTGTTCTTCAAAGTTTTCGTGGCTAATGTCTACCACATGCAAAAGCAAATCTGCTTCACGCACTTCATCTAAGGTTGATTTAAAACTTTCGACCAACTGATGAGGCAATTTGCGAATAAACCCAACCGTATCGCTTAATAAAAAAGGAACATTGTCAAAAACTACTTTTCTTACGGTACTATCGAGTGTTGCAAATAATTTATTTTCAACCAATACTTCGCTTTTGCTCAATAAATTCATAATAGTCGATTTACCTACATTGGTATAGCCAACCAAAGCTACACGTTTTTTTTCATCGCGGTTTTGCCTACGTGTAGCCGATTGTTTATCAATTTGATTCAAATGTTCTTTCAATTTACTTATTTCTTCTCGTAATAAACGCCTATCGGTTTCTATTTCAGTTTCTCCGGGTCCACGCATACCAATTCCACCTTTTTGCTTGGTTAAATGGGTCCACATACGTGTTAAGCGAGGCAATAAATATTGTGCTTGTGCCAATTCAACTTGATATTTTGCTTGCGCAGTGCTTGCTCTATTGGCAAAAATATCGAGTATTAAATTACTTCTATCTAATATTTTTACCTTTAATTCGTTTTGAATATTGCGCAATTGCGAAGGGCTTAATTCATCATCGAAAATAACTATATCAATTTCGCGAACGGTTACATATTCCAATATTTCGGCTAATTTACCTTCGCCTACATAAGTTTTTGAACTAGGGTGAGGCAGCCGTTGAAGAAATTGTTTCTCTACATCTGCCCCTGCCGTTTGTGCTAAAAACGCCAATTCATCTAAGTATTCCTGTGCTTTTTCAGGTTTTAGGTTAGGAGTTATTACGCCAACTAAAACTGCTTTTTCCTTGGGTTTTGCGGTATCATATAATTTTTTTGCCATTTAAATAATCAGTATTTTTAAAACGAGCTATTTTATTAATTTGCAACTCTATTTTAAGTCTGCAAAATAATGTTTAAACACAAGCTGCTTAGTTTTTTTTTATTATTTATTTTTTATAGCCAAATTAATGCACAAACCATTGAGTTTGGACAAGGTGTTAAAATTAAAAATAAAAATAATTACTCTTTAATTATAGGGAGCAATGAGGTTGGAAGTTTTGTGTTAAGAGCCAAAGATTATAATTTTAAACGCGATGTGTTAATAGAAAAATATAATTCGAAACTAGCACTTGAAATAAGTAAAGAAATTCCTTTATCAATTCCTGCTAATATTGAAAAAACTATTTTAATTGGGCAAAATATTATTGTAATTATTTCGGCTAAAAACAATGCAACCAATAAAATAGATTTTTTGGCTTTAAAACTCGACATGAATTTAAATCAAACTGGAAACATGGCTATGCTTGCAAGTATTGACGAGTCGTTAATAAACGAAAATTCTACTACTGCATTTAAAAACAGCATAAATAATAAATATTTTTCGTTGAGTATTTTATGCAAAACTGGCAGAAAATCGAGTACAACTTCTTTATTTTTATATGGCTTTAACGAGTCGTTGACTCAAATTTATGGTAAAGTTTTTGAAATAAATGAGCTTATAGAAGACATAGAAACTACCAATTGCGAGCTTGATAACGAGGGTAATTTTTTTACTTTGCTCGATTTTCCTAAAACCAATAAAAAGAAAAGAAAAAACGAAAATCGGAAATTTGTTTTGTACTCTTATTTCAATGCAACATCAACCATGCTTGAGTTTGATGTAGCCAAACCAAATATAGAAATTGATGACATTGGGTTTGTAATAAATAATTTAAAAAAACAAGTGAACATCATTGGTTTTTATGCGGAAGAAAATGAACTAAACAACAAAGGATATTTTTTTCAAACTATTGATATTAATTCGGCTACAAACACCAAAACAATACTAGATACCACTTCATTAAAAGTGCTAAGAAATAACATTTCGTTCAGCAAAAACCTTGACTTAAACGATATTTATATCAGAAAAATTATTCCACGTAGCGATGGTGGTTTATTTTTAGTAGCTGAAAAATATTTTTTAACCCGTCAATCGTACACTTATTATGTTAATGGCTTTCCCCAAACCAATACCCGAACCATTTATAACTATAACGATGTTTTATTGTTAAGTTTAAATGCCGATGGATTAATGGAAAACGGAGATATTGTTAACAAAGAACAACAAACGGTAAGCGATGGTGGTTTTTACTCTTCCATTACTAATTTTGTTAGCAACGATGCCATCTATACCATTTATAATGCCGATGTAACACAAGAAGGTGATGTATTATCGTGTAAATTTGATGTAAAAGGTAAAACTGAAAATAAAATTTTAGTGAAAGCAATAAATGCTAGTTTGTTAATTATACCTCAGGATAGTAAACAAATTTCTGCTACTTCGCTTTTGGCTTGTGCCATTCGCGATAAAAGATTTACACTCATGCGTATTAATTTTTAAAGCTAAAATATTTTGTTAAATTTATTTAGAAACAATAGCATTTTTGCCCTACTATTTTTAATTGTATTTACAGTTTTAATACGTATTTCTCCTTTTTTAATTACCCTTCCTATCGATTTAAATATAAATGCTCCTTTGGCTCAAATTTTATTTGAATGGATTACAACTTTTGAAGATTATTATTATTTTAGCGTTGTAAGTGCTTCGTTTTTTGTGGTGTTGCAGGCTTGGCTTTTAAATCATTTGGTTGTAAAACATTCCATTTTAAGAAAAGATAGTTTTTTACCCGCACTGTTTTTTGTGTTGTTAAATAGTTTTTACAAAGAACAATTATTTTTAAACCCGCAGTTAATAGCTAATTTATTTATTATTTTAATGTTTGAAAGACTATGTAATTTATACGAATCCGAAAAGCCTTTATATGTAGTATTAGATAGTGGTTTATTTTTAGGTTTAGCAATTTTATTTAACTACGATACCCTCATTTATTTGCCCCTTATTTTAATAAGTGTAGTAATAATCACTTACTTTAATATTCGATTTTTATTGGCTTCAATTTTTGGAATTTTATTGCCTATCTATTTAGTTGGTGTGGTTTTTTATATGTTCGATAGTTTGAACGATTTATTAATAATTATTGAAATCAGTGTTAAAAGAAATTACATCAATCAAATTACATTTAATTGGATAAAACTTTTGCCTTGGTTTTTAATTACAGGCATTACGCTCGTTTCGGCCGTATTATTGCAAGCTGAATATTTTAAAAGTAAAGTTAAAACAAGAAGAATAATTTTTACTGTTGTTATTTTTATTATTATTTCAGTTTTAATAATATTAATTGAAAACCATAATTTAGTTTATGCAGTTTGTTATTTATCAATACCTCTTTCTATAATTATAGCCAACTATTTTATGAATAAACGCTTTGTAATACTCAAAGAAATTTTGTTTTTATTACTTGTTTCTGCTTGCGTTTTGTATCAATATTTTATTTAAAAAAAACTTAATGAAAAACCTTTTAAAATTACTTTTACTCTGTACTATTTGTGTTTCAAATTACAAAATATATGCCCAAGCCAATAAAGATTTAGCAGTTAAAAATGCACAATTAGTTATAAATTTATTTAAAACCGAAGAATACGATAAGGCATATTCAATGGGCGATACCATTTTAAAAAGGCGAATAACTGCTGAACGTTTTCAAGGATTATGGGAAAGCTTATCTACTGTTAATGGTGAGTTAGTTGAAATAGGAAAAACCAACTATGATTTTTTAGATACTTTGCACATAACCACTACTAAAATTAAATATAAAAATGGTTCTATAGGCATGCGTTTAACTTTTAATTTAAAATGGGAAATAGTGGGTTTATTTGTGGTTGATGCGGAGCCAATGTATAATATTCCTGAATATTCAAACCCATTTGGTTTCTATGAAATTAAAATTCCTTTTGGGCCTCCAGGTTTTGAAAATGAAGCCATACTTTCTGTTCCAATTCAAGAAAAAAAATATCCTTGTGTTATAATAATTGGTGGCAGCGGACCTATTGATAAAGATGCAACCATAGGACCAAATAAAATATATAAAGATTTAAGTTGGGGTTTGGCAAACCAACGCATTGCATCGGTTAGGTTCGATAAAAGAACTAAAAACTACTTTGGTAAAATTATGGTTGAACACAAAAATGGAAACTATTACACCATAGAACAAGAATATTTAGCCGATGTAAAAGAATTGATAAAAAAGGTAAGTAAAAAAAATGCCATCGACCCAAAGAGAATTTATTTGCTAGGCCACAGCCAAGGTGGTGGTTTAATGCCTTTGTTTTTAAAAGAAAACAAATTGGTTGCAGGTGGTATTATAATGGCAGGCAATTACTCAAGTATGCAAAATTTAATGTTGTATCAGTTCGATTATTTAATGCCACTGCAAGCTAAGTCAAAAGCCGACTCAGCACTATTTGACAATATGAGAGTTAAAGCTTTAAATGCTAAAAAAGAAAATTTACCAACTACTTTTCCTAACGATAGTTTGCCAACTATGTACCCTTTTAGCTATTGGAATTATTTAAGTAAAATAGATTTTATAGCATTAGCTAAAAACAATAAAAAACCAGTATTAATACTTCAAGGTGCAAGAGATTACCAAGTGCCAATAACCGAATTTAATAAATGGAAAATAGCCCTTTCAAACAATCAAAACTACATGTTTAAATCGTTCGAAAAACTGAACCATTTGTTTATGGAAGGTACAGGTAAATCAGAACCGCAAGAATATTTTAACAGAAGCAATATTCCAGTTTATGTAATTGATGAAATTACAAAATGGATTAAAGACCAACCTAGGAAGTAAAAGGAAATTTTTATTTCTATACAACTATTGATAACCTGTTAATTTTATTTCAATTAAATAATTGAAATTGCAAAAATGAAATTGCAGTTCTCCGGACACGATTCTTTTCAATGCCGACAACTTTGGTTAAAAAAAGGATATGATTGCATAAAATTATAAAATGAATCCCTTTTTATGCAAAATCATGTTTTCCAAAATATCAGTAAAATCATTGAGAGGGATAGTAAGGCAACAACTTACAAATTTGCTCTTCTACGAGGAGTTATTGACATCATTCAAGACAATTCTCCATTTATTACTATTTCAAAAGATAGAGTTCATTTCCCAACTGGTTTATTGATTGAAAAATGGATGATGTATTACTATCCAATTTTAGAATCTTCCATCAACATTCCTCAAATCAATGGAAAAATAAACCTTGCTTTCGAAATTCAATTAAAGAAAATTATTACTGAATACAAAAAGATTGGCGGCTTTTCAGTTTTTTATAATGATTTAAAAAACAAAGGAATTCCTGAAAATCTTCAAGCAGATTTTTTTGCGTTAGCAAATAAATTAAAAACAACAATTACTACAATGCCAATGAAATATATTGGTCGTTCTATCAGCAATAATTACTATTCAATATTTCAATTTAAATCAGGTAACGGAAATAGAAACTCAACTGAAATTGATTTTGAGTTTTTAATAAATACTTCTGGGTCATTTTCAATTCCATTCGAATATTACGAAGCGTTTAAAATTTTAGGAAGTTTTATTAGCGGTCAAGATTCTATTCTTTTTAAGTGGGCTGAATTTTCTGTAAATGCTTCTAATAAAAAATTATCAATTGAAAAAGTGGTGAATGAAGTTTTGAAAAGCCCAATTACTGAAAGAGAAATTAAAACTTCAAAGAAATTCTATGAAGATATTTTAGCAAAGGAAAAATTTGTTGAATGTGTTTGGACTGGTGAAAAAATTACAATTTATGATGTTGACCATGTGATTCCTTTTTCAGTTTGGAAAAACAATGACTTATGGAATCTACTTCCATCAAGACCAAAAACCAATAATCAGAAACGAGATAAAATTCCTTCTTCTGCTTTTATTGAAAGTAGAAAAGTAGAAATTATTCATTATTGGGATTTGATAAATGAATATCAATCTCAAAGATTTCAAAAAGAAATAAGAGTTGCACTTTTAGGAAATAGTTTAAATTCAAGTTGGCAGCAAGCAGCAATAAAACAATTGCAAAGTAGTTGTGATTATTTAATAACTAATCGTGGTTATCAAGAATGGAAAATCTAAAGTCAAATCAATACAATCATCTAACAGCGAAAGAAAGAGAAACGCTTTCCTTTCCAGCAAAAATTTTGTTAAACAAAAGTTTATTGGTTGGTGATGTTTTAGATTTCGGTTGTGGCTTTGGAAAAGATGTTGAGTTGTTGAAAGTAAAGGGAAAAAATATTGTCGGCTACGACAAGCATTATTTTCCAAAGTATCCTACAAAAAAGTTTGACACAATCATTTGCTTTTATGTGCTGAATGTTTTGATGCAAGAAGAACAAGCAAATGTTCTCATGGAAATTTCTCAACTGCTAAAGCCAAATGGAAAAGCATACTTTGCCGTGAGGAGAGATTTACAATACGAAGGTTTCAGAACTCACAAAGTTCATCAGAAACCGACATATCAATGCAATGTGATTTTGAATTACAAATCAATTTTTAAAAATGAAAATTGTGAAGTGTATGAATACAAACACTTCAACCAAATAAGCAAAAAGACAAATGCTGATTGTCCATTTTGTAATCCTGATTCAGAAAGGGAATTACTTTTAGAATCTGCAACTGCTTATGCTATGCTTGACAAGTTTCCAGTTAGCAACGGACACACTTTAATCATTCCAAAAAAACATTGTGCAGATTACTTTGAACTTTCGTTCAAAGAACAATCTGCTTGTTGGTTCATGCTTAACAAAGCAAAAGAGATTTTGAAAAATAAATTGAATCCTGACGGATTCAATGTTGGAATCAATATCAGCGAATCAGCAGGACAAACTGTTCCTCATGTTCACATACATTTAATTCCACGATTCAAAGGTGATGTGAAAGAACCAAGAGGAGGAGTGAGAGGCGTTATTCCTGAAAAAAGAAATTATTGAAACATATAGCATGAAGAATTCAAACCGAGAACTTATTAAAAGACAAATTCAAAACTGCAAAGTAAAAATTGCAAAGTGGGATGCAAAAGCAGATTCACTTGATAAGCGGCAAAGAATAGGTTTATCTACTTCCAATAGACAAGATATGGTAGATGATTTAATTCGTTTAGAATCTAAACTATTATCATTTTCAGAATAAAATTTACAACCAAAGCTGAGTGAATACATAAGTAATTCACAAGGCCTTTTTATTTTCTCCCCATACATTAAGTTAGAGACATTGAAAGCTTTGATTGATGGACAAGAAAATGTGAAAGCAGTTTTTGTTCGTTGGGAAACCAAAGATTTAATTCTTGGTTCGTCTGACTTAGAAATTTATCCCTATCTCAAAGCAAAAGGAATTACCCTTTACAGAAATTCCCGTTTGCATTTGAAAGCATACTTGGACGAATACAAAAAATGTTTTCTTACAAGTGCAAATATTTCGTCACGGGCTTTAAATCTTCCATCCTACTCAAACTACAATTATGAAATTGGAACTGTAGTAGAAGATTTAGATATTGAGGATCGTTTGTATTTCAACATCATTGAAAGTGATTCAATTTTAATAACAGACAATATATACAAGCAATTAAGCGAACAACTTCCTGAAAAGAAAAAGGAATTTCCTGAGGAAGAAGAATTTCATTTCAAGTTTGAAGAACCTGATAAAGATTTTTTGATTACAGCATTACCAATGACTTACAGTATTGAAACGCTTTATAGAATTTATGAAGACCAAGAATTTGTTAGTGAAACGGAATTGAATTGTGTATTACATGACTTAGCTATTTATAAAATACCTTTAGGCTTACCTTCAAATGAATTTAGAGAGAAACTTTCAGAAGCATTCTTTTCTCATAAGTTCATTAAAGGGTTTTTACAAAACCTAGAAAGCACAGGAGAAATTTATTTTGGTTCAGCCAAGGAATGGATTCATACAAATTGTACTGACGTGCCAACACCCAGAAGGTGGGAAATCACAGAGAACATTCAAATACTTTATAAGTGGATAGTAAAACTTGGTAAGGGTAAATATTTAGTTGATAGACCGAATTATTCGGAAAGATTATTTATTTCAAAGTAATGGAATTAAAAGAATATTTTACTTCAAAAGAATCAAAAAAAGCACTCAAAATTCAAGACTGCGATTTGATGCATTTAAGAACTTCTGGGAAACTAAAGTTTATGAAGAAAGGAAATGCTTATTTATATTCTAAAGAATCAATAACCGAATTCAATAATAATAAATCATCAATTAAATAAATTATTCTATATTAAACAACAAAAAAAATCCCTCAGCTTTCGCTTTGGGTTTTTTTAACCATTTATGCCAAAACATAATTGCCTTAGGTTTCTTTTTTCACCAAACTTTAAGCTAATGTTCACCCTTTAGTTTTCAAATAGCAAAAGCTTTTTGCTTTAGGTTTTAAGTTTTATAACCAATTCAAAACTGAATGTTAAAAATACAGTGCTAGGGCAAAGGTTAATGGAAAGTAACTAGATAAAGTAAAGGAGACGGTGTCAGTTTACCAACTGATGCTTTCAGCATGACTCGATTTTTTTAAAAAAATATTTGTTTTAAAAGATTTATTTAAAATGTTCGGTGAAAACACCGACCAAAGGCAAAGATATTTGACTGCAATATTGTAAATCATTTATTTATTGGTGAATTCAACTTAAACAAAAAAGTCAAATAATATTAAATTTATAAAAAAATTAATCTGCTTACCAAAGAAATAACAATCAACCAAAGTTTACAACAAGCAGAAACATTGAAGCAAAGTTTTTTGAAAAAAGCATTTGAAGCAAAACTGGTCTAATTCAACTTTATAATTGCATTTTGTACAATTATTTTATTTTTTAACAACTTTAAAGTTGCAAATTGCACAAATAGAATTACCTTTGCGGCATCCAAATAATGTATGAGTTCAGAAACAGCAGTAGCAACCTTTTTAAAAGACTTCAAAGAAAAGATGAAGTTTTGGGATGTGCTTTTTAGGGACGACAGAGGAAAAAACGCCCAAGCCTTGGTAGATTTAGAACTTCGCCCCATTGAACGTAAAGCCATATTAGAAGCACTTGAAACCAAAGATTACAGTGAAGGCCCAATTGAAGAAAAACTATACGCAGGTGCTGATATGTGGGTATTTGGTAAAACCATAAAGAAAAAAGAAGTGTACATTAAAATTACCATGGGTATTATGAACAGTGGTGTAATATGCATCTCCTTCCATTTGGCGCAACACAAAATGAATTATCCTTTAAAATAAAACAATATGAAAAGTCCAATTACAGGTAAAGAAATGAAATTGAGTAAAGAACGCAGGTCAATGGAATTCAGAAAAGAAACATTTGAAGTTGTTTTTCATTATTACAAATGCGAGGATAGTGAAGAACAATTTACCACCACATCAATTGATGAAGTGAATATGAATCAGGTATATAACCAATACCGAGACAAATTCAACATTCCGTTTCCTGATGAAATTGTAAGAATTAGAAATAAGTACGGATTATCGGCAGCAAAGATGTCTGAAATTTTAGGGTTTGGCGTAAATAGTTACCGCCAATATGAAGCAGGTGAAATGCCCAGCATTGCTAATGCAAAATTAATTCAAATGATTGATGACCCTAAGTTTTTTATTGATATGGTTGAGTTGTGTGCAACCATAGAAGACAAAGTAAAGGCAAAGTATATTCAGAAAGCTCAATTATTGGTTGAAGAAAGAAAGCGAAATATTTTTAATTTGAATTTTAAAGAATACTTATTGGGTAATCACTTGGCTGATATTTATTCGGGTTACCGAAATCCAAATTTTGAAAAGTTTACCGAAATGATAGTTTATTTTTCAGAAAAGATTCAGCCATTTAAAACCAAAATGAATAAGCTATTATTCTATGCCGATTTTTTAATGTTCAAACAAAGTTGTTTTTCAATAAGCGGTGTTCGTTATAAAGCAATTGATATGGGGCCTGTGCCAAATAATTTTCAAAGCATATTTGAATATTTAGCAAACAAAGATGAAATAGATATTTTCACAACAGAATTTCCACAAGGCTTCACAGGCGAGCAATTCAAAGCAAGAAACGACAGACCTTTTAAGGCTGAATTATTTTCTGAAAATGAATTAGAAGTTTTAGAAAAAATTGCAACAGTATTCAAATCCACAAGCACAAATGACATTATTGAATTAAGCCATTTAGAGGAAGCGTGGAAAAAAAATAAAAAAGACAAAAGTGTAATCAGTTATGAATATGCTTTTGAATTAAATCAAATTTAGAATGAGCAAAAACCTATCGAGCACAACTATCTGTATAGTTAGCAATACTGCTTAAGTTTGTTATATTCATAGCTTAGTTTCGTTAATATAAGTAATAACACTAACCCCAACCAAAATCAAATCAGCTAATTCAAATATATATTTTAAAAAGTAGGTGAGCGTCAGCCAGACAATAATCCCAAAAGCTTTTGAGAGAACTGCAATAGATAACATATCAATTGCAGTTGCTTTTAAGCAACTGATAAAATTAATTCATGCAATTTGGCTTTAGCCACATAAAAAGAACCTTAAGTTGGTGTTTTTACCAAACTTTAAGCCATTGTTCACCCTTTAGTTTTCAAGTAGCAAAAGCTTTTTGCTTTAGGTTTTAAGTTTTTGTAACTAATACAAAACTGATTATTGAAAATACAATGCTAGGGCAATGGTTAATAGAAAGTAACTAGTTAAAGCCAAGAAGACGGTGTCAGTTTACCAACTAATGCTTACAGCATGACTTGACTTTTTGTTAATATTTGTTTTAAAAGATTTAATTAAAATGTTCTGTGAAAACACCGACCAAAGGCAAGTTATTCAGATAAATGTTAAAAAAAAATACATCCCCCTAACCCCCTTCTCTATCGCGCAGATACCATCGCACAAGGGGGAATAGTTTTCGTACTTCTTGTATGGTTTAATTGTCCATATTTTACACTTTTTTATATACATCTTTTTCATGACAAGTCATCTCATTCATTAGCTAATTTAGTTGCCATATAAAGGATTCCGCCATAGCAGAGCTACTCCATGTACAAACGTCATTTCAAATTGATTTTTTAAAAAAATATTTGTTTTAAAAGATTTATTTAAAATGTTCGGTGAAAACACCGACCAAAGGCAAATATAAATTGAATTACGAAAGTGGTTTATTCAGTCTTCAAAATTTTAATAGTAGCACTTTCGTTTTCTAAAGTAGTTAATGTTAAAAAATACATGCCCAATTCAAGTTCAGTCAAATCAATTTCATTGCCCAAATCATGCATGTTTTTCTTCCAAATTAAATTGCCCGAAATGGAATAAATTGTTACAGTCTCTAATTGTTGTTCACTACTATTAATACTTATGGTTTTGCTAAATGGATTGGGATACAATTGGATTTTGTTTTTTAATGCATTTAGTGTAGCCACATTGGTAGGTTTTTTTCGCAATGAATTAGCAGAATAACAACTTTGCATGTTTCTAATTAAGTCAAAATATTGTCCATTCGAAAAAATAAAATTAGGATCACTTACTATATTCCCATTAGTAATTGAAGCGCCAATTACCTTAGTACCAATATTAAAATAATACGTTTGCGTATTGGGGTCTATGGCTGAACCCCCATTTAATGTGTAAACACCACGACTTAAAGTATTGTTCGAAATTTGTGTAACCACTCCTGTACTAGGATTAATTGTTCCTAATGTTTGTGTGTTTGAATCTAATATTTCATAAGTACCTAATGAATCGGTTATAGTTCTAAAATAATTTTTACCAATTAATCCGTAAATTTTATTGTCGCTACAGTTATATGTATAATTACCAAATGTAGATCCAAATGAATTTGAAATTGGAACTTTACTGTAAATTAATCCGGTATAAATATCCAACCCAATTATATTTAATCCATCAGAATAGTAATAAACCATTTGATAAGGATCGATTGAACTTCCTAATAAAGCAAATCCATTGCCAACTGAACTTGGAGATATTTGAGTAATTAATCCAGTATTTGTATTGGCTTTTGCCATATAAACTTCGCCTATTATTTGATTGGTATTGGGGTTTATGGTATTTCTTCTTGCAAGCCCATACATGGTACTATCTGAATTATTAAACCTAAAATTATCGAAATAACTACTTTGTATAGGATTAGATAATGGAACACTATTGGTAATTTCGCCCGTATTTAATTGAATCGTATTGATTTTGTTTTGACCAATAAAAATAAAAGTGCTGTCGTAAGGATTTAAAGCTGCACCAGTTAAATTAATTGATTCGTTATATGCATTGTTGCCTATATTGTTCACTAACCCTGTATTGGGGTTTAAAAAGCCTAATCTTATTGTTGCTGAATCAAATTGTTCAATTGGATTAAGGGTATCAATTGGATTTTTGACTATAGAAAAATAATTTTTTCGAACAATGCCATACAATCCACTTTGTGAAAATACGTGAAGACTTAACAAAATGAATAAGGTGCTTGTAATAATTTTTTTCATGGTAGTAATTTTAATTGTAAACCACATAAAAACGGAAATAGTTTTGTAAAAAAAAATTACATAAAACTACTTTACTATTTTTCCTTTGCGCCCCACCAACCAAACACCTGCAATAGTTAAAAGCATGGCCAAAATTACTTTGGTATTAATTACTTCTTTTAAAAAAATTGCACCTAAAGTTACTGCAACAATAGTATTAACATACGCATAAGTACTTACAAATGCAGCCGGCAATTCTTTAATTATATACATAAAACATCCATAAGCCAATAACGAACCAAACAATATTAAATACACCAACGCCATCACTGATTCATTGCTAGGATTTAACCTCGTCCAATCGCCTTGCAAGGTTGAAATTATAAACAAAATAATTCCTCCAGGTATCATTTGCAAGCCGGCATTATACAAAACCGGAAATTCTGATTTATTTGATTTTGAAAAAACAGTACCTAATGCCCAACACACATTCGAAATAATAACTGCGGCCAATCCCCAAGCATAATTGGGGTTATTAAACAATTGCACTTTATCATAAAAAATTAAATATTGCGCCAACAAGCAAATTAAAAAACCTAACCACATGGGCCAAGTTACTTTTTCTTTACTGCCCATTAAAATATTAATTATTACAATCCACAATGGAGTAATAGCGCTTAACAATGCCGTTAATCCACTATCAATCCATTGCATTCCCCAACTTATAATTCCGTTGCCACCAACCAACATTAAAGTACCATTTAAACTAAATTGTTTGAATTGATTCCAAGTAGGTAATTTTTGTTTTTGGTAAATAATAAAATAGGCACATATTAAAACACCTGCAACAGAATGCCTAAATGCAGCTAATAAAAAAGGAGGAAAAAAGTGAATGCCATCGTTTTTAATTCCTAAACGAATAGCTAAAAAAGTAGTTCCCCAAAATATGGCTACTGCTACGTAAGCCAAATAAGCTTTAAATTGGGGATGTTTTAGCACTAAAATTGGTAATATGGACTAATCATTAAATACACCACTACACCAGTAATTGTTACATACAACCAAATAGGGTATGCAAAGCGTACAATTTTTTTATGCTTTTCTACATTCATTTGCAATCCATAATAAAAGGCAAGCAATATTAAAGGCAATACCAAAGCAGCTAAAATAATATGACTTATTAATATTGTTAAATACAATGTTCGCATTGAGTTCCCTTCGGGAAATGAAGTTTCATTTGCCATCCAATGGTAAAGAATATAACTTATTAAAAAACAAGCCGACAATACAAAAGCAGTTAAGTTAAGTGTTTTATGTACCGCAATATTTTTTTGTTTTATAAAGTATAAAGAAAGTAATAATAAAACAGAACATGTTCCATTAATAATTGCATTTAATGTGGGTAAATACATTACCCAACTAGGCATTACTTCAGGCCTTGGTAATATTTTACGGTTTAAAATTACAACAGCAACAAATACAACAATTGAGAGGATACTTACTATTTTAAAAACTAATTTATCTTGATTATTTTGGTTCATGGTACTCATATAATAAAACTTTTAATTCATCATTTAATCTTTTCATTTCGTTCAAATCTAAGCCGTCATAAATACCTCTTATATGCCTCGATTTATCCATTAAAATTATTTGTTGACTATGGTCAATGGTTTTATCTTCGATAGAAACAGGTAATAAAAAACCTTGACCTATTTTAAATAAATTTTCTTTATCTGTTCTACAAAAATGCCAAATGTTTTTATCGGCTTTATACTTTGCTGCGTAATTTGCAAGTACTTTAGTTGAATCATTATCTGGATCAACTGTAAAAGAAATGAGCTTTACTTCGCCCCACTCTTTAGCTTTTTCGTAAAATGCCGATACATTATTGTTCATAGCAGGACATACATCTTTGCAACTTGCAAAAAAGAAATTGGCAATAACAATATTGTTAGCTAGCATTTTGGTGTTTAAAACCTTACCGCTTTGATCGGTAACCGAAAACTCGGGAACTTGATAAAATATAGTGTCTTTTATGTCTTTTCCATTGGGTTCGGTGTGGTAACCCAAATGTGGCAGGTGCTTGTAATTATGTTTTGCAGCACGCAATAAAAAAAAGAGAGCAACTGGCACCACTAATAGTGCAGTTGCTACCCAAAATGATTTTCTTTTCATTAATACTATTAAGTAAAAAATTTAATAAAAGTTTTTACTAATTTTAATTTTGTTAAAATAAACGCGAATCAAAAGTATATCCTGCTTCGTTTAATGCCAACCAAATTAAAAAGCAAACAAATAACATTGGAGCTACTATAATCCAAACTAAAAATTTGCGTTCAAATTTCATATGCATAAATACCGATACAATATAAAATGCTTTTACAATTCCTAAAAACACAAATAAAATGTTTTTATATATTGAGCTATTTGATAATAATGCAAAATACAATGCAATATCAACTACTGTAAGAACCAACAATATCCAAAATGTGTTCCATATTTGGCTTTTCATATTTGAAGGCGATTCTGTATGTTCTAAATGTTCTATGTGTTCCATGATAATTTTTTATTTGTAAATTAATTATAAAAATTTAAACCTATTATATTAAGTAGAAGAATGTAAATACAAACACCCAAACTAAATCAACAAAATGCCAATATAAACCTACTTTTTCAACCATTTCGTAATGGCCACGTTTATCGTAAGTTCCTTTTACAACATTTATGTAAATTACAATATTCAAAATTACTCCTGAAAGTACGTGCGTACCATGAAAACCTGTTACAATAAAAAACAAAGCTGCAAAAGCAGTTGGACCAAAAGGATTTCCACTTAAACTTGCACCTTCAGTAATAAAGTTTGTCCATTCCCAAGCTTGGCAACCTAAAAAAGCAGCACCACCAATAATGGTTAAAATCATATACTTTTCTACTTCTTTTTTAGCCATTCTATGTCCTGCTTCTACAGCCAATACCATAGTTACAGAACTTGCTATTAAAATGAAAGTCATTAAACTTACAAACATTAATGGCAAATGAATACCATGTAAAAAAGGAAAATGGTTGAATACCAACTCGGGCGAAGGCCAACGCTCGGTAACAAACAATCCTGCTTTATTCATGTCTTCAACAAAGCTATGCGAAAGGTGAGCAAAAGGTTTTACAATTGTGTTAGGTAATGTAGATGTAAAAGTGAATCGTACAAAACCATAAGCAACTAGTAATGATGAAAAAGTAAATGCATCTGAAAGTAGAAAAATCCACATCATTAATTTACCATAACTTACACTGAAAGGTGATTTTCCTCCACCCCATGTTTGTTTGCTGTCGGTAGTTAAAGTAGCTGTGTTTGCCATTGTTTTATTATATTTATTTGTTTCTAAGTTTTATTATTATCTGTTCAAAAGTAAAAATACATATAGATATATCCAAAGTATTCCTACAAAATGCCAATAAGTATTACACATTGATATTGCTCTCAATGCTTTTTTATGTACTTTGTATTGAAAAGTTTGTATTAAAATTGCCAATACATAAAAAATCCCAATTACTACATGCGCCACGTGTAAGCCTGTAATAACATATACAAAGGACCCACTTGGGTTAGCAAATCCAAAATATATTGAATTATAAACCATTTGGCTCCAACCCCAATACTGCATTACACCAAATAATAATCCCAAAGCTAAAGTTACCAATAACCCTATTTTTGAATTGAGTATTTCATCTTTTTTTGCCGAAATATAAGCCCATTGCATAAATACACTGCTTAATACTATTACTCCGGTACTTAACATAAACATGACAGGTAGTTCAAAAACTACCCACTCCCCTTCTCCTCTTCTTACTATGTAAGCGCTGGTAAAACCAGCAAATAACATAACACTACTTACTAATAATAACCAAAGTACAAACTTTTTGGGTTCTACTCCTGGCTCGCGTTCATCAACTATTGGCTTATTTATGGTTTGAATCATTTTTTAAATTTTATCTATCAAGTAAAAAAGTTGAACAATGGGTAGATAGATGATAGCTGCTAACATTAGCTTTTTTGCATCGGCTAGTTCGCAACTTTTGTAAAGTTTATAGGCGTAAAAACTAAAATATAATGCTCCAAAAACTGCAACCACTGCGGCTACAATTCCCGAAATTCCAAAAACAGTAGGTAAAATTCCAACAGGTATTAACATCAATGAAAATAATAAACATTGAAAAGCAGTTTTCTTAGTTCTTCCTGGGTTAAAAGGCAACATTTTAAAACCTGCACGTTTGTAGTCATCTTCCAATAACCAAGCAATACTCCAAAAATGTGGGAATTGCCAAACAAATTGAACAGTAAATAAAATAATAGCTGCTAAATCAATTTTGCCGGTGTATGCCACCCAACCTAAAAGGGTTGGCAACGCACCTGGAAATGCACCAACAAATACTGATATTGGAGTTACACGTTTTAAGGGTGTATAAACAAATGCATAACTTAACAAAGATATTAAAGCTATTAAACCACTTAGTTGATTTAAATAAACTCCAATTAAAACAACTCCTATTAATCCCATTAAAGTGGCACTAATACCAGCTTCTAAAACACTCATTCGGCCAGTTGAAACCGGTCGGTTAGCAGTTCTAGTCATTAACTTATCGTAATCTTTTTCTATTATTTGATTAATGCCATTTGCAGCACCCGTTACTAATAAACCAGCTAATGCCAATATAAATACTTCAAACCAATTAATAGTGCCATTTACAGCAGTTAAATAAGTAATTACCGAGCTGAATACTACCAAACTGCTCAATCTAAATTTTATTAACTGCATATAATCACTCCATTTTTGTTTCCAAAAACTTGGTGCTTCTAATACTATATTATGTTCTACTCTATCCAATTATTTTTATTTTATACTTATCAATTTGCAATCAATTTTGTTTTATTAAAAACCAAAATGGCTGCAAATAGCTGCATACCTGCTATTATACTTCCCAATGTTAAATGTATTGAAGTAACCTCTTTAGGAAAACCTAAGTTTACTAAAATACTTCCACTTAATGCTTGGGCACACATTAATAATACTATTCCTAAACCATTTCTGTATATCAACGAATCTCTTTCAAATAAATTTCTGTATTTAAAAATCAATAAAATTGAAATACCTAAACTAATTATTGACCACGATCGATGGAATTTAAAAATTATTTCTTCCATAAAAAAAGTAGCCCATTGTGTTCGGTATGCTTCACCAAAAAGTTTAGCAACATGATCAACTTTTTCTCTTACTTGTGTTCCACTAATTATTTGTATTAAACTAACAATTAATGCAACCGATATTAACCATTTTAAAGAACTATCTTTTTTAAATTGCTTTATATAAAACTGTTGCGAGGCAGCAACGGTATAAATTAACAAAGCAACTATTACTAAAGCAATTACCATGTGTATGGTTATCATCCATGTTGCCAAGTCTGACGATACAACTTTAGAACCTATCCACCCTTGTATGCCAACCAATATAAAAGCCAAGAAACTCAGCCAAAATATTTTCGGTTTTGTTTTTAAATATGGATAAGCAAATACAATAGTTAAAAACACTAAAAAACCAATAACCACTCCAACCAACCTATTTAAGTATTCAACCCAAGTTTTAAAAACATCAAAATCTGCAATTTCTTTTCCTTGAACAGCAAATTTTGTTTTGTAATCTTCGGGCAATTGGCTTATATCAGTTGGTGGCACATATTGTCCAAAACATTTTGGCCAATCAGGGCAACCCATCCCACTTGCAGTACTTCGTACCAAACCTCCTACAAATATTAAAAAGAACACTGCAATGATGGTAGCTATTCCAAAACGTCTAAATCTAATTTCGTATTTATTACCTTGCATTTTATTGAACGAAAAACTTCATTCTTGTTTTAAAAATACTACCATTAAAAATGGTAGTATTCAATTTTTTGTTATTAAGCAAATCCTAACCAACGCTTTACCAAAGTAAACAATACTGCTTCTTCTTTTGCTAAAGTTGGAGCAACTTTGCGTTCAGGAGTTGGAATTGTTTGTGGCTCAGTTAAAGGATCTTCTTGACCTTCGTGAGGTGTATTTTGCGGTATAAAATCAATTTCATGTCCTGGTACGCTATAATCGTAAGGCCAACGGTAAACATGAGGAATTTCTCCTGGCCAGTTACCATGTAAATGTTTAACAGGAGTAGTCCACTCTAAAGTATTGCTTTCCCAAGGATTTTGAACTGCCTTTTTACCTTTACGCATGCTGTAGAAAAAGTTGAAAAGGAATATAAATTGTGCAATTCCACCTAAAAATGCTGCGTAAGTAATGAATATGTTCATATCAACAAACACATTGAATTGGTCGTAAGCAGTAAAAGCATAATACCTACGTGGCACTCCAGCTAAGCCCATAAAGTGCATTGGAAAAAACACACAATATGCCGAAACTATAGTCATCCAAAAATGTATTTGACCTAAACTTTCGTTCATGGTTCTACCAAACATTTTAGGGTACCAATGGTAAATACCACATAACATTCCAAAAATAGCCGCGCTACCCATTACCAAATGGAAGTGAGCAACCACAAAATAAGTATCGTGTAAGTTTATATCTAATGCTGCATTTCCTAAGAAAATACCAGTTAATCCACCTGAAATAAAGAAAGACACTAAACCAATGGCAAACATCATTTGTGGATTTAAGCGCAAATTACCTTTCCATAAAGTACCTAAGTAATTAAATGTTTTAATGGCCGAAGGAACTGCAATAATTAAAGTACCAAGCATAAATACCGAACCTAAAAACGGATTCATACCTGTAATAAACATATGGTGACCCCAAACTACAAATGACAATAAAGCAATTGCCATTATTGAACCAATCATAGCACGGTAACCAAAAATAGGCTTACGAGAGTTGGTTGCAATTACTTCGGAAGTAATACCTAAAGCAGGCAATAAAATAATATATACTTCAGGGTGACCTAAAAACCAAAATAAATGTTGGAATAAAATTGGTGAACCCCCTACTCTTTCAATTCCACCTGCTAAATCTGCAGGAATTTCATTTAAGTAAAAGGAAGTACCAAAACTTCTATCGAATACCAATAATAATGAACCTCCAAATAAAACTGGGAACGATAATATACCTAAAATAGCAGTAAATGTAAACGCCCAAATTGTTAATGGCAATCTAGTCATTTTCATACCTTTGGTACGCATGTTTAAAACGGTAGCAACATAATTAATACCACCTAATAAAGATGATACAATAAATAAAATCATTGATACCAACCACAATGTCATACCAGTTCCAGAACCCGGAATGGCTTTTGGCAATGCTGATAATGGTGGATAAATTGTCCAACCTGCAGATGCTGGTCCGCCTTGCACAAATAATGAAGCAATCATTACACACGATGATGTAAAGAAAAACCAATACGACAACATATTTAAAAAAGGTGAAGCCATATCGCGCGCTCCAACTTGCAAAGGAATTAATAAATTACTAAAAGTTCCACTTAAACCAGCGGTTAATACAAAGAAAACCATAATAGTACCATGTATTGTAATTAAAGCCAAATAAAAGTTTGGATCTAATTTGCCACCTTTACCCCATTCGCCCAATAACGTTTCAAAAATTGGAAAAGTAGTGTTAGGGTAAGCAAGTTGTAAACGGAATACTAATGACATTAACATTCCTATTGTACCCATAATGATACCAGTTATTAAAAACTGCTTTGATATCATTTTATGGTCCATACTAAAAACATACTTCGAAATGAAGGTTTCTTTGTGATGGCCATGATCATCGTGATGTAAAACATCGGCATGTGATGCAACTGCGCTCATATATATTTTATTTTTTTCTTAGTTAAAAATTTAATTAATTAAATGCCAAAGGGCTTGTTTTGCTGAAAAACGAAAATGAATTATTGGTTTCAGTACCTTTTGCTGTTAAAGCAGGATTGGTTTTTAACCATTTTTCAAATTCTTCTTTGCTATCAACAATTACTTTCATTTTCATTCGGTAATGTGCACTACCACATATTTTATTACATAATAATATATAATCAAATTTAGGGTCATCTTGTTTTGCACGCATTTCGTTTGTGGTTAAAATGGGTGTAAAATGAAAGTTAGTTGGTAAACCCGGAACCACATTCATTTGAACTCTAAAATGAGGTAAATAAGCAGAGTGAATTACATCTTTAGCTCTGAAATGTAAATAGATAGGTTGATTAACTGGAACATGTAATTCAGAAGTAATAATATCGTCTCCTGCGTTTTCTTTTAAGCTATCTACACCTAAAGCATTTACTACGCCCATTTGACGGAAGTCATATTTTCCTAATTTATTATCTGCACCCGCATAACGTGCGTTCCAAGCAAATTGGTAACCGAAAACTTCAATATTCATTGCATTTTTATCTCTACTCGAAGTCATATCGCTCCAAACAAATAAACCCCTTACAACCAAAACTGTTAAAACTATTCCAGGTATGATGGTTGCCCAAATTTCAAATGTATGGTTATCGGGATAGAATAAAGCTTTACGGCCTTTTGCTTCTCTGTATTTGTAAGTATACCAAAATAAAAGTATTTGAGTAACAACAAACACAACTCCTGTTAACCATAATGTGATCATAAACATGTCGTCATACTCATTGGCATGAGCAGATGCTGCTGGCAAATTAAAGAAAGTTAATTTTCCATGAACAACAAATTCCCAAGCACAAGCAGCTAAACCTACTACTATAAAAACTATACTTAAAATTCCATTAATTTTACCCCAATTAATTACAGGCTTCTTTTGCACATCACCAACTTTCGACAAAATATCGAAAATCATTCCTATGATGAAAACTAATAAAAAAGCAATTCCAACTATTAACCAGTTAATATTACTTGCTGTTGATTTTGCTGCTGCTACAGCGTCTTCATTCATATCTTGTGCAAAAACAGATAAACTTGTAAGCAGTAACATTGCTAATACAAATACAAAAAATGTTTTAATTTTTAAATACTTCATTGGTAAAATTTTTAATTTTAAACTTAAAATGTGGTGCAATATAATCATGGTGTCAAATACTAGTAAACTTAATTTTGGCTATTGACAATTATCATTGAATATATTATGGTACATATTGTTTAAATTTATCATTCACAATGATTTAATGTTTGATAACTTGATGAAAAATATTTTTCGATAATAAATTTTTTCTAATTAATAAATTTAACAAATTGGTATTATTAAAAATTACATATTTGCAATCTTAAATTTATGAAAAGAGTATTTCTATTTATACTATTGATAACTGGTTTTTTTACTTCCAATAAATCTGTTTTTGGACAAACAAAAATTGAAAGTAAATATACCACTGCTGCCCGTTTAGGATTAACAATAAGTAATTCAGGCACCATTGGTAGACCAAATGTTAGATCAAATACTAGTGGACCCCCATCAATGGCTTACCCAACTGGTAGCGGAGTGGAGCATTTATTTGAAGCTGGTTTATGGATTGGAGCATACGTTAATGGACAAGTAAGGGTTTCTTCCTCATCGGCCGAAAGCAGTGCAGGTTATTCTACTGGTTCTACTAATTTTGAATTTACTCCTATTACAAATATTTTAGAAAAATCTAATTTAACAAAAAGTGCAAGTTATTCAAGTTCCGCTATCTCTCACCAAGATTTTGTTTTAACAATGACTGATAGCAATATAATAATTCCTGGAACTACTATTCCTATTAATGGCCACGATAATCCGTTGCAAGCAGTTGTTAAATTAGAAGTACTAAATTGGAATTACTCTTATGCCGATTATTTTGTAATTTTAAATTATACCATTACCAATAAAAGTAAACAGCGTTGGGATTCTATTTATATTGGAAACTTTAGTGATTTAGTTGTGCGAAATGTTAACGTAACTAGAGAAACTGGTTCATTGTTTTTTCAAAGAGGAAGAAATTTTACAGACAAAGAAAATAATGCAATTGTGGCTTACATGGCTTCAAAAAGTGCAGACGATTTTAATTTTATTAGTTCGTACGGAGGAATGCAATTTTTAGGTGTTGATTGGAAAGGATTATTTTTTAATCCTTCTAAACCCGAAATATTTACAAATAAGGGTTTTACTCCACCCACATTTAATACAAATTATTGGACTTTTGGTTCCACTACTCCTCCATTTATTGGCCCTAACGATGAACAAACAAGGTATAATAAATTAGCAGTTGGAATTGATACAAACGATTTAAACTCTAGTTCAGGACCAACTTATGGCGCACCTTCTAATTGGTTGCAATTAATGAGTGTTGGGCCTTTTCGTTCGTTAGAACCAGACTCGAGTATGACTTATACGATGAGTTTTGTAAGTGCAAAACAATTAAGAAATTTTGTTCAAAATCAATCGTTGTCGGTATTAAGTACAGCCGAATCGCAAAAGGAATTAAAGGAACATTTTAAACGTTGCAAATCAACTTTTTTAGGTGAAGACGCTGATGAAACCGGAGTTTATTCCGTTGTAAAAGATTTAAATAATAATGGTAAGTTAGATAGGTTTGTATTACCCGAACCGCCTTTAGACCCTAAAGTAAAAATTATAGCAGGAAACAAACAAGCATCTATTTATTGGAGCAATAATGCCGAAGCATCCATTGACCCTATTTCGACAGAGAAAGATTTTGAAGGATACAAAATTTATTCGAGCAAAATTGGCGATGATTTAAAACCCAATTTTACCGATGCAAGAAACTTAATTGGACAATGGGATTTGGCTGGAAACGATGTGGGCTTTAACAATGGATTTGATTTAATAAAATTGCAAACACCAGTTAAATTTGATGGAGACACTACCACCTATTATTATAAATATACTTTAAACAATTTAAGCAATGGCTGGCAAAATTTAATTATTGTAACAGCATTTGATAGAGGCAATAAAACATTGAACTTAGAACCTTTAGAATCTTCGTTTAGTGGAAATGACTTTAGGGTATTTGCAGGAAGTGAAATAAATAATTTTACCAAACAAGACCAAGAAACTAAAGTGGGTGTGTACCCTAACCCTTACAATACCAATGCAGCTTGGGATGGAACTACTTCAAGAACCCGCAAATTGTATTTTTATAATTTACCTAAAACCTGCGAAATAACTATTTACACTGTAAGTGGCGATATAATTGCTAACTTTAAACACAATGGAGATACATATAATGGAGCAGGAAATGCTTGGTTTGAAAGATTAAGCGATAAAGATAAAACAATAATGACAGGAGGAGAACATGCTTGGGATTTACTAAGCGACTCCAAAAACCAAATTACGCAAGGAGTTTACATGTACAGCGTAAAAGACTTGGAAAGTGGCTTTGTACAAACAGGAAATTTTGCAATAATTAAATAAAACAACTAAATTATAAACAACTAAATAAAACAATAAAAATGAAAATGAAAATTTACAAACAAGCTAAAAGCATAAAAACTATGCTTTTACTAACAATTATGTTTGCAGGCATTTATGCCAATGCGCAAAATCCATATCCAATTATTCCAATTGACAGTGTTACTTTTGTAAATCCTGTTAAATTGGCAAATCCTACAGCCAACACATTACCTGATTACGTTGACCCTTCTTTTAAAAATGCAACTTATCGCGATACCGTTCGATTCGAAGGAATTGTTATAAGTAATCCAAAAGCATATGGCTTATCGAAAAGTAGAAAAGCAGCTTATATTCAACGCAAAGGCGGAGGACCATGGAGTGGTTTACAAGTAATGTGCGAACCAGCAGCTCCAAATGGACCTGGAACAACTTTATCAACTTTACTGGCTGAATCAAAGTTTTATGATAATTTTGTAGTAGGTTATAAAGTGCGTGTTACTGCTGTAATTAAAGATTTTCAAGGCGAAACACAAGTAAATTTGATTAGAAGTAATACCAATTGGGAAAATGGTGTTGAACAATTAAGTTTAACTCCAGATACTTTGGTTTATTCTGAAATAACTGCAGATAAGTTAATGCTAGGTAATCCCAATTCATCATCTCGTATTCCTCAAAAAGCCACAGGAGAGCAATATGAAGGAACTTTGGTTCGTTTAAGAAATGTAACTGTTTATAGTGTAGTAAACACAATAAGCGGTAGTTCAAACAGAACTGCTTGGAGTGTTATTGATGATAATGGAAATGTAATTGAAATACGTGATTTTTCTGCTTATTATAGAAGAGATGACAATGGTGATTCAACTGGTTTAAATGTAGTTGACCAAAATAGATTTAATGCACCAGCAATTGGAACAAGATTAGATTATATTCAAGGTGTGGTTACAGAATATCAAGTAAGTGGTGCTGCTCGTTACGGTTTATCTCCTATTTACCCTAATGATTATAAAATTTGTACCTCTTGTCCTCCATCAATTAAATTTATAAGTAAAACTCCATTAATTGTAAAATCATCAGATACTACAAAACTTACCTTTGAAATAACAGTTGGAGATACTACATTATTAGGAAGTAAAATATATTATAAAAACTCAATAACCAATATTTTAGACTCAACTAATTTAACAGCAGTTGTAGGTTTTCCTAATTATTATTTAGCTCAAATACCACCTACAAATGCGGAAAGTGTAATGACTTATTGGATACAAGCTACCGATAGAAAAAACAGATCAACTTTAATCCCTGATCCTTTCGCATTTGGAAATAAATATTATATAACTGGCGCAAATGGAGTTGATGATATTAGAGTGCTACAAACAAGTTTAGTACCCAATGGAGCATCAGTATGGTCTGGCGATTCGTTGGCAAATATGACTGTAAGAGGTATAGTTACAGGCCGTAACTTTGGAAACATGTTATCAGTTCAAGCAGGAACGGGCCCTAATTCAGCTATTTTTGTTCAACGTAGAAATGCAAACGACTCTTTAACCAATTGGCAAGTAGGTGACTCAGTTGTAATTACTAATGCAAGAGTTTCTGAGAACTTTAATGTAACTACTTTAAGCAATGTTTTAGGAAATGTTTTAGCTAGCGGAAAAACTTTACCTCCATTTGAAAGAAATTTATCAATTGATTCATTTTCAATTGGAAGTATTGCATATTGCCGTAAATGGGAGGGTGTTTTAATGCGATTTGACAGTGTAGAAGTATCAAGCAAAAACCCTGATGCAAATAACAACCCTCCAGGTGATTTTGGTGAATTTGCAGTAAAAAAAGGTTCTAGTTTAAACTTAAGAATTGATGATTTAAATGCTAATTTTAAAAACTTCAATAAACTTGTAAATGTTGGAATGAAAATGAGTTATATACAAGGTCCGATGTATTTCGCTAATGGTAATTTTAAACTAATTCCTAGAAATACAGGTGATGCTGATTTTAGTAATATTGATACCATTAAACCTATTATTACAGTGATTGGTGGATTCAATGTAACAATTAAAAAAGACAGTGTATACAATGATTTGGGAGCTACTGCAACAGATGATAAAGATGGTGATATTACTATGAATATAAGAAAAACGGGAACAGTTAATACTGCCGTTGTTGGAGTTTACAATATTTCATATGCTGTAAATGATAATGCTGGAAACCTTGACTCTGTTGTTAGAATTGTAACTGTTGTACCAAATGATATTACAAATCCTGTAATTACTTTATTAGGTAAAAACCCTGATACATTGCAAAGAACCACTACTTACAACGACCCAGGAGCAACAGCAATGGATGACAGAGATGGAAACATTACTTCAAAAATTACTAAGGTAAGTACTATTGATTCAAGCAAAACTGGAAGCTACACTGTAACTTATACAGTTAAAGATTTAGCTGGAAATACTGGAACTGCGGTAAGAACTGTAATAGTTATTAATAAAGTAGGAGTAAATGAAGTAAATACCGTTGCAAATAGCATTAAAGTTTACCCTTCGCCTGCTTATGCTGAGTTAAATGTAAATATTGAAAACATTAAGCAATTACCTGCTCAATTAGAAATAATTGACATGTTAGGCAGAGTAATTACCAAACAAACAATAAATACCAAAAATTTTAACGAACAGTTAAACATTGGCCAATTAAACAATGGAGTTTATTTTTTAAACATAAGCAATGCCAGTGGCATGCAAACCATTAAGTTTATGGTTTCAGGTAAATAATTTATTATAATTTTTTCAAATTTAAATAGGCTGTCTTAAAAAAGGCAGCCTATTTTTTTGGGGCTTTAGTTTAAAAATAGTAAATCTATTTATTAGAAAAATATTGCACCACATACATAGCCTTTGTCATAAGTTTGTGTTATCACCATTGGCGTCAAATTAAGTATTGCCAAAAGTTAAGTTCAGGAGGAACGACCTTACGGTAGCCCCGAATGAAATTCGGGGTAAAATGAATAAATAAACATAACGAAAAGGTTCTGTTCGTTTTTTCAACGGGTTAAAACCCTTTGCTACCGTAAGGTCGTTCCTCTGGAACTATAATGTTTATAATGTTTCCTGTCTTTAAACTTAAATTAAGTTGATGCCAATGGTGTTATTACCTACCTAAACTTAACTGTTTGGTGAAAACACCGACCGTAGGCATAATGTTATTCAACTCCATTGGAGTTGTTTTTGTTGCTGTTACTTTTTCCAAGCATTACATGCAAGGCTATTAAAATTAATCTCCTTCGGAGTTGGGTAATAAAAATTTTGATTAAATATGGATACAAAAAAAGCAACTCCAAAAGTGTTGAATAATAATAGCACCGAGTGAAACTCGGTGTTTAAAAAAATGCATAAACAAACGCATCTCCGAAGGAGTTAAATACTCGAAACAATTAGTGTATTTACTTTAAATTGGTTTTATCACCAACTTATATGCCAAATAGGTCATTGGAAACACCGAACATAGGCACAGGAAATAGCAAATGGAAAGCAATCAGTTAAAGCTAAGAAGATGCTTGCAGCATGACTTAGATTTTAATTATTAAAATATTTTCTTTTAATAAGATTTACTAAAATGTTTGGTGAAAAATCAATAAATTAATTGGTACTTCGAAAAATAGTTTTTAAACAATTTAAAAAGAAAGATTATCTGAAAAAATAGTGCTACATTAAAAAAATAGTTTTTATTTTAGTTATTTTTTTGCTTATTGCAATTATAAATTAAACAAAAAATAACAACATGAAAAAAATAATAGCAAGTTTATTAGTACTTATATCGATAATATTTATTGCAAAAGCACAACAAAATGCGGATGATATTATTGGAATTTGGGAAACTGGAAATGGAAAAGCACGTGTAAAAATTACAAAAGTGGGTAATTATTATTTTGGCCGAATAGTATGGCTTAAAGAGCCATTGAACGAAGAAGGTAAACCAAAAGTAGATAAAAACAATGAAGATGAAACCAAAAGAAATAAACCTTTATTGGGTTTACAATTAGTAGGTGGTTTTGAATGGAAAGGTGATAACCTTTGGGATAGTGGCACTATTTATGACCCTGAAAGTGGTAAGGTTTACAGTTGTAAAATAAATTTAGAAGACAAAACAACCATGAACATTAGGGGTTTTATAGGCGTTAGTTTATTTGGCCGCACCGACACTTGGAAACGATTGGAATTGAAGAAGTAGTTTTTAGTTCTTAGTTTTTAGTTCTTAGTTTTTAGTTCTTAGTTTTTAGTTCTTAGTTTTTAGTTCTTAGTTTTTAGTTCTTAGTTTTTAGTTTTTAGTTCTTAGTTCTTAGTTTTTAGTCCCGATAGCTATCGGGATTAGTTTTTAGTTCTTTCACGCCTTGCGTGATTTAGTTCTTAGTTTTTAGTTTTATAACCTTTAACTCGTAACAGACAACTCGTTATTTCTAACACGCAACCCGAAACTTGTAACCCGCAACTCGCAATCATTAACCCGAAACCAGTATCAGGCAATTCACATTTCAAAATTCAAAAATCAAAAATCACAATAAATGTCCCAAACTTTAACTATTATTATTCCTTGTTATAACGAAGAGTTATTAATAGAAAAAACATACCAAAGAGTAAACGATGTAATTAATAGTTTACCTAATATAGATGGGACTATATTATTTATAAATGATGGTAGTAAAGACAAGACTGCTGAAAAACTAAATATTATTGCAAGCAACGATGCTAAAGTTCAGGTCATTCATTTTTCGCGCAATTTTGGTCATCAGCCTGCTGTAACTGCCGGAATTAACAATACCCTTACCGATTTAGCAATAATAATTGATGCCGACTTACAAGACCCCCCTGAGTTGTTTGGCGAAATGTTAGATTTATATAATAGCAGCAAATGCAATTCGATTTATTGTGTTAGAAAAACAAGAAAAGGGGAAACTTTTTTTAAGAAAATTACTGCAAAGTATTTTTATAAATTAATGGATAGACTAAGCGAAGTTCCTATTCCACTTGACACAGGCGATTTTAGATTGATTGATAAAAAAATAATTAATGAGTTTAAAAATTTAACCGAAAAAAACAAGTTTGTGCGCGGTTTAATTAGTTGGATAGGCTTTGTACAAATTCCATTTTATTACGAAAGAGATGAAAGATTAGCAGGGGAAACTAAATATCCTATGAAAAAAATGATTCGCTTTGCATTAAATGGTATTTTATATTTTTCGAAAAAGCCTCTGAAACTAGCAATTCAAATGGGTTTGTTAAGTACAATGGTAGCATTTGTGTTTTTTGTATATATATTATATGGCTATTTTTATAGCGGCCAAACTGTTGCCGGCTGGGCAAGTACATTAACTATTGTAGTTTTTTTTGGAGGTATTCAACTCTTAACTATTGGCTTGGTGGCACAATACATTGCTAATATTTTTGATGAAGTAAAAGGCAGACCAGACTATATAATTGCTAATAAAGTAAATTTTTAATTGTTTAAATTTATTATTTTGCGCCTTCAAATTAAAAAAACATATAATTTTAGGATATTATGAGCGACCCACGTTTAAAACCAGTATTAGATAATTTAAAACAAATGATGGATGGTGCAATAGACCATGCTATAAGCGAGTTTGCCAAAATAAGAGCAGGCAAAGCACACCCTAGTATGATTGATGCAGTAAAAGTTGAATATTATGGTTCATTGGTTCCTGTTAGCCAAGTAGCCAATATTAGCACTCCCGATGCAAAATCGATTACCATTCAGCCTTGGGAAAAAAACATGTTTCAAGCCATTGAAAAAGGAATTATCATTTCGAACTTAGGCTTTAACCCAACCAACGATGGAACTATTATACGCATAATGTTACCACCTTTAACCGAAGAAAGAAGAAAAGAAATAGCTAAAAAAGCCAAAGGTGAATCGGAAAATGCTAAAGTAGCGGTAAGAAACATAAGAAAAGACGTAAACGAAACCATTAAGAAATTACAAAAGGATGGGTTACCTGAAGATGAAGCTAAAACAGCTGAAGCATCCGTTCAAAAAACAATTGATTTATACATAAAAAAAATAGACGATCTTTTAACAGTAAAAGAAGCAGAAATTATGCATGTATAAAAATAAATTACTTTTATAAACTTAAACAATGATTCAATTTAATAAATTGAATCATTGTTTTTTTTTACATAACCTAAAAAATAAAAAAGTGAACTTAAAAAAACGATTGAACATAAAAACATTAACTACCCTTTTTAAAATTTTGGGAGTTGGTTTTATAATAATTTTAGTTGGTTTTTTTTTATTAAGAGGTTATTTTTTAAATAAAGCAATTGCTAAAATTAGTATTAAATTTAAAACGGATTACAATGCCACTTTTAAAATAGAAGAAGCTAATTTTAAAGGTATAAGTGGTATTGAATTTAAAAAACTTTCGTTGGTTCCTGCAAACAACGATACCATTTTAAGCATCAACCATTTTACAGCAAGTGTGCGCTTTTGGCATTTACTAATAGCAGATGTAAGGATAAAAGACATAGGTTTAAGTAATGGCTATTTACACCTAATTAAAAAAGGTGATTATAAAAACATAGAGGCATTTTTACCTAAAAAAGATTCTACCGTAAACGACTCGTTAAAAGAATTAGAAAGTGAAGAAAAAACGCCAATAACCATTAATTATGCCAAAGTAGTTTATAAATTAATTTCGAAAATTTTTGATCAAATACCTAATGAAGTATTGTTTGAAAACTTTGATTTATTGCTGATAGAAAATGAAAACAAAGTAGTATTTAATTTAGAAAAGCTGAGTTTAAACCACAGTATATTTACTAGTAATATTAATGTATACAATAACGATGCAAAGCAAATATGGGAAATAAAAGGCACGGCAAGTCCCCGAAAAAAAATGGCCGATTTGAACTTTAAAAGGCTTGATTCTATGTTGGTTCAAATACCTTATTTAAAAAATAAATTTGGATTGAGTACTGGCTTTAAATCTGTTAGATTTCAGTTAGACGGAATAACTTTTGAAGATGAAAAACTAAGTATAAAAGGGGAAGCTGCAATTGAAAGTTTAATGATAAACCACGCTAGAATAGCAAAAAAAGATGTAGTAATTAATTATGCTGATGTAAAATACAATTTTTTATTTGGTGCTGATTTTTTATCACTCGATAGTACAACAGTAGTAACTTTTAATGAAACAAAATTTCATCCTTATTTTAATTTAACTGAAAGAAAAATAGAAGAAAATACTGAAAAGAGAGCTCCACGAAACAAAGAGAATATGTTTTATAAATTTTTTAATAAATACATAGTTTCAATGAGTGTGCAAACTGATAAAACAATTACTCAAAAATTTATAAATTCATTGCCCGATGCGTTATTTAGCCATATAAAAGGAATGGAGGCTACAGGCTCATTTTCATATCGTTTAGATTTTAATTTAGACATTCACAAACCTGATAAAATGGTTTTTGAAAGTACAATTAGTAAAGATAATTTACATATAACAAAATATGGATTAGCGAATATTGCCAAACTTAACGAAAGTTTTAAGCATACTCCTTACGAAAGAGGAAGGGCAATGCGTTCATTTATTGTTGGAGCTGAAAACCCAAACTTTGTGCTGTATGAAAACATATCGCCATATGTAAAAAAAGCCATTTTAACAACCGAAGATCCTTCGTTTATGTACCACAGGGGTTATGTAAATGAAGCTTTTAGACAATCAATTGCTAAAAATATAAGGACAGGAAAATTTGCTCGAGGAGCAAGTACTATAAGTATGCAATTGGTTAAAAATGTTTTTTTAACTAGAGAAAAAACAATGGCTAGGAAATTGGAAGAAATATTGTTGGTATACATTTTAGAGAACAATTACTTGGTATCGAAGCAACGTATGTTTGAAGTATACTTGAACTTAATTGAATGGGGGCCTAATGTATATGGTATTGGAGAGGCAACTAAATTTTATTTTCAAAAAAATCCATCCGAATTAAACTTAAATGAAGCACTTTATTTGGCAAGTATAGTTCCTAGTCCAAAAGGATTTATGTATAAATTTGAAAAGGATGGAACCATCCGCGAATACATGGAACGGTCGTTTAAATTTATAGCAAATAAAATGGTTTCGCGTAGTTTAATTTTGCCAGAAGATACAGTTGGTTTAACATATAAAATTAACATTACTGGCCCAGCTAAAACTTATATTTTTAAAAACGATTCAATAGTAAACGATAGTATTATTATTGATGAAACAGGTATTATTGAAAACACAAATAGAATTGATGAAGAGTAGTTTTATATTAAAATATGAGTTTCAACTATTAGTTTTTATTGAGTTTTTTATTTTTTTTTATTTAGGAAATAAACTCGAGTTTATTGTATCACCACTAATACTTACTGCTACAAGTTTATTTATTGCTTACAAATTTTTAATTCAAAAAAATGAAACAATACCTGACAATGCAAACTTTGAGGTAAAAAAAATTTACAAATTATTTTATATTTTAACATTAATTTTATTTGGCTTTTGGGCGTATTTCGTTATGTTAAAAAACCCAATTGATATAAAAACATCAGACATTATTCCGTACATAAACGATTTATATTTAAAACGTTTATTTAACGGTGAATTCATTTATAACTTAGCACCAGGCTTAGGATACGGCAATTGGACGCCTAATTATTTACCTTTTCATTGGCTGCCATTTGCTATTTCATATTACTTTCAATTCGACCATAGGTTGATTGTTTTTGGTACTTATTTTATTGCTGTTTACATTTACTTATTTCATTTTATAAAAGCACAATCACAACAAGATTTTTTAATAAAAGCATGTTTACCTTTTATTTTTTTAATACATATTCTACTTATTCAATCAGACAATTTTGCCCATACTGTAGAGCTTTTAATAGCTTCTTATTATTTTATATTGGCAATGTTTTTAATAAAAAATAATGTACTAGGAAAATCAATAGGTTTAGTAATTACAGTTCTCTCTAGGTATATTGTAGTATTTTACATTCCTATTGCTTTATTAATTGAATTTTATTTAAACAATAAAAAAATATTGATTCAAATTATATTAGTAATACTAATGATATCTGCTTTTTACATAATTCCATTTTTAATAAAGGATACAAGTATATTTTTTAAAGGTGCTGCTTCTTACGATTTGGCAGCTTTAGGTGAATGGAATGGGCAAAGCTGGCAACAAGCACACGACAGACCACACCAATTATTTCAAGGATTAGGTTTTGCATCGTGGGCATATAGTTTTTTAAATGGAAGCTTAGAACACAGAATATATATATTCAAAACAATGATGCTTTTAATTACTTGTATTTCTATTTTAATAATTGGAATTTACTTTATTAAAAATAAATCTAAATATAGTTTAGCGAATTGGCATTTAGCAAGTTTAAAAGTAATATTAACTATTGTAATAAGTTTTTCGTTGGTGCCATACTCCTACTTATTTTGGAGTTCAATCATGGTGTCAATAGTTATGGTTTCTAAAAATAATATAAATGATAAAATTTAAAAATAACGAGCATAAAATTATCATACTTATAATGGCATTTTTTTTATTGATTTATTGTACAATTTCAATAGTAAACCATTATTACTTTAGAACATATTCACTTGATTTAGGATTACATAATCATGCAATGTATGATTATAGAAATTTCAGATTGAATTATTCATTATTATTAATGCCTTTATTTAATACCAGAAATCAACTAAGCGACCATTTTGATTTGATGGTAGTTATATTATCTCCTCTAAGCTTTTTATTTGGCAGCTATACTTTATTATTGGTTCAAATAGCAGCAGTAATTTTTGGAGGTTTAGGAGTTTATAAATATTTTAAATATAAGTGTTTACCAAATTCCAATATCCCAATTTTTGCACTCATTCATTTTTATAGTATTTGGGGTATATACTCTGCTTTGTCGTTTGATTATCACAGTAATGTTATTGGAGCAATGCTTGTTCCATGGTACCTTTATTTTTTTAGCAAAAAAAATATTCGATTAACAATTGTGTTTTTTATGCTAATAATAATGTGTAAAGAAATAATGGGTCTTTGGTTGTTTTTTATAAATTTGGGTTTATTAATTCAGGATAGGAAAGACAAAGTATTAGTAAAAAGAAGTATTACTTTTGGTATTGTAAGTTTATTATACTTTTACATAATGATATCATTTATTATACCTGCTTTATCACCTTCAGGTAATAACTATATTCACTTTTCTTTTGATGTATTAGGTAAAACTCCTAAAGAAGCAATTCTTACAATTCTTACAAGATTTCAATATGTTTTTACTTTATTATTTGAGAGCAATAATCCAAATCCTAATTCTTTTGCAATTAAAACAGAATTGCATCTATACATACTTCTTGCTGGTGGTTTTGCATTGTTTTTAAAACCTCAATACTTAATTATGTTGATTTCAATTTATGCTCAAAAGTTATACAATTCAGACCCTTGTAAGTGGGGCTTAAATTATCATTATAGCATTGAGTTTGTTCCAATAATAACTTTTGCATTATTCACTTGGGTTATTGAAAATGACAATATCATAAATAAAGTAAAATATGCAATTATTCTCAACATTATTGCATTTGCATCAACTATGGCTTCATTAGACCACAGGTATTCCTTTTATTACGATAGAACGAGAGCTAGTTTTTTTGACCAAAGGCATTATACCCAACATTTCGATGTAAAATTAATGCATAAAATTTTAAACAATATTCCTTCAAATGCTAAAATAAGTGCCAGTTCTGCTTTAGTTCCTCACCTAAGTTTTAGAGATACAATTTATACTTTTCCTACTCGAATAAATGCTGATTTAATTTTAATAATAAAAACAAGAAGTTCAACTTTTCCCCAAACGCAAAAAGAATTTAAAGGTTCATTGAAAAATATAAAAAACGATACTTTAAACTACTCAAAAATTTATGATAACAATGAATTGTTAATTTATCAAAACAAAAAATACTTAAACACAATTAATTTTACAAACTAATGGATTCACAATACTACAAAGAATATTACGAACTTGAACGAAGCAATTGGTGGTTTACCGCAAGATTAGAAATTTTAAAGAGTCAAGTTAAATTACTATTCCCAAACAGAAATGATTTAAACATTTTAAACATTGGTGTAGCTACTGGAGCTACTTCGGTAATGTTAGAAGCATTTGGCACAGTGAAGTCGATTGAATACGATGAAGTTTGCTATCAATTTGTAAAAGAAAAATTGAATATTGATATTGATTTGGGTTCAATTCTTGAATTGAAATTTGAAAATGAAACCTATGATTTAGTGTGTGCTTTTGATGTTATAGAACATGTAGAAGATGATTTTTTAGCCTGTTCTGAAATGAAACGCGTTTGTAAAACAGGAGGTTTAGTTTTGGTTACAGTTCCTGCATTTTCAAGTTTATGGAGTCACCACGATGTAATTAATCACCACTTTAAAAGATATAAAACCAATGAACTGAAACAACTATTTAGCAAAAATGGAGAAATACAATTCTTAAGTTATTTTAACTCTTGGTTATTTATTCCAATTTGGTTAATAAGAACAATTAGCAATAAATTTCCAAATTTGTTTAAAAGAGATGGTTCAGGAAGTGATCATTCTATGTTTAAATTAGGTTTTTTAAATACTGTTTTGTACTATTTGTTTTTGAGTGAAAACGCATTTCTTAAAAATAATATTTCATTGCCTTTTGGTGTTTCTGCTTTAGTTAGTTGGAGGAAGTAATTCTTGTTTTATTGGCAATTGACTTAACGGTTTTATTCTTGAAAATATAATTTTTTATTTTTGGTTATTCCCCAATAAAATAGAAGCTCTCCATTTAATATTGAATCCCTAGGGACAGTAATTGTTTTCTATTCCATGATGTTACAATAGCCACCTAACAGAATTAAAAAACATCAAGTATCATAAGTATAAATTACAACCATTAATAACAAGATTATACTTATTATAGAATAGGATTGAAGAAAGTATAGGTAATAGAAGTTGTATAAAAAACATTATTAAACCTATTGATTTAAATATGTAATTTTAGTACCACCTATTTTAAAATCTTCTACCTTTTTTCCATTGGTTTTTAAACTATCTATATAACTTTTTATTGTTTCTTTTGAATCGACAAGCGAAGCCCAATTATCAATAAAAACAATATCATTCTTCAATTTTAAAATATGATTTGGAATTAAGTTTATATTATTTACTGGAAAAATATTTTCGTTATTTAAAAGAGTAATTGTATTTTTATAATCATTAAAATATTCTCTATTATAATGATAAGAAAAAGTTCGAAAGGTATAATCGGGAGATAAAATTACAAGAGTAGAAGGATTTTTTTCTTTAATTTCTTTAATTTTTAAAGCACATTCATTTGCTTTTCTTTTATCAATTTCTTTTTTAGGTTCAAAACTTATAATAAATAATAAACTTACCGCAAAAGATAAAATATAAACATATTTAATATTTAATAAAACCCTTAAGTTATAAATAGCCAAAGCAAAAATTAAATAAAAACCTATAGAAACAAAAACCAAATACCTATCTAAATACATTGGTACTTTAAACGATAAAATATACATGCCGATAAAAGGAACAAAAGTCCAAATTAAAACAAGTATTGTTTGAAAATTAATGTCTTTATTTTTTTGTTTAAACAAATAAATAAATAAAGCCATCAACAAAAACACAATTAGTAAAACTGTTATAAAAGGCACATTACAAAAACTCCATAACATAAAATACAAAGCCGAAATATCAGTTGGAGGTGAAACCCACGTTCCGTTAGAGGTAGAATATAAAAACCTATTAATAAAAATAATTAAGTAAGGTAAATACAATAGAAAAACTGCTATATAGCTATAAATAAACTTTTTAAATTCAATTTTATTATTAATTATTATATAAATTAAAGTTAGAACTTGAATAAATAAAACAATAAAACCAAAGAAATGAGCATAAATAATTAGTGAATTAAATAGTGTTAATTTTATAAAATTATTATTAGCAGTTTTACTTTTTAAACATTTTAAGAAATAAAAAAAAGCTCCTGCTGTTAAAAAAGCAAATAATGAATAAACCCTTGCTTCGTGAGAAAACAACATGTTTAAACTTGAAAAAGTAAAAAATAATGAAGCAAAAAAACCTACAAAATGACTAAAAAAATTACTGCCAATTTTATAAATATAAATTACAGTAAAGCAGCTAAATAAATAAGATAAAAAACGAACGGAAAAAGGAGAAATACCAAAAATTTTAACCCAAATACTTAATAATAAAAAATGTAAAGGGGGATTATTTTCTGTTTTAATCATTTCGATTAATTCGGGTAAAGTACCTTGGCAAAAAAAAACGGTAAAGGGCTCATCTCCTTCTAATGGTAATGCATTAATGTAAATTATTTTTAAAATAAAATTTAACATTAAAACTAATGCCAATGAAATGTTTATATTAATTATTGGTATATTAATTCTTTGGTATAGTTTATTCATAATTTGTATCAAAATAATATTAAATAATTATTTATACCTAATATTTAAATGATTAAATAAATAATAGCACGATAATTTGTTTTAATATAGTTGGGTTAATACTTGTAATTTAGTTTCTGCTTTCGATGTGGTAGAATATGTAGAACAAGACAATCAATTGGCAATAAATGAAATGGTAAGTGTTTGTAAAAATGCTGGTGTTGTGTTTGTTACAGTTCCTACTTTTATGGACTTATGGAGCAAGCATGATGAAATAAATTATCAATTTAAACAATATACCACAAAAACTTTATTGCCACTTTTTTCATTCAATAAAGGTACAATTACCTATCATTCATACTTTAATACATTCCTATTTATTCCTATTTATTCCTATTTATTCCTATTTATTCCTATTTATTCCTATTTATTCCTATTTATTCCTATTTATTC
>Ga0247844_1000727_pt1 | contig 67418 bp, 69 predicted proteins | sample LaCtaG_FD_192421 | JGI IMG/M metagenome (GOLD analysis project Ga0247844, IMG submission 192421) | Freshwater microbial communities from meromictic Lake La Cruz, Castile-La Mancha, Spain - LaCruzMarch201714.5m_1 | ecosystem: Environmental > Aquatic > Freshwater > Lake | place: Spain: Castile-La... | reverse complement strand
TTGATAAAGAAAAAGAAGAATTAAAAGAAAAAACATTATTGGAACAATTTCCTTTAAATACGCAATGTATTTATATTGGATTAATTGACAACAAAACATTGGGCAAACCTAATAGCAAGATGTATCATGAAACAGTTATTAAATTCGGTCAAAGTAATAACTTAAACGAAAGAGTTAAAACTCATAAAAAAACATATGAAAATTTCAGACTATATAATGCATTTAAAGTTAAAAACAAGATTGAGATTGAAAACTGTATAAAAAAACATCTTGTGTTAAAAAATCGTCTACGAATTATAACTGTAGATGATATAGCCCACAGAGAATTAATCGCATTAGATGATGAAGCCTTTACAATTGATAAAGTGGAACAATTAATTAAGGATGTTATTAGAGAGAATGAATATAATGTTGAAAATTATAATTTACTTCTAAAGAAGAATGATGAGTTACAAAATGAAATTTATAGATTAAAATATCAAGTAAATGAACAAAATAAATTGCTGGAAACATTGAATTTATCTTTAGGAAAGTTTGAAGCAAATAAACAAATAAGCATTGAACGTGCTAACAAACGGTTAAAAGAAATAACTGAAAAGACGCCTGAAAAAATAAAAGAATATAGGAAAAAAGCTTATGAAAAAAGAAAAAATAAGATACTAGAAGAAACTAACTTAAATAAAAACCATTAAATACTATATAGTATTTAATGGTTAGATATAATAATGATTTATTAGAGGGATTTTGTTATGAAAACGATTTAATTTTAGAAAAAAAATATGACCACTTAAATAGAGAAACAATCATAAATGGTAAATGTAAAAATGTAGATTGTTTTAATATTTTTTCAAAAACATTTAGAATTTTGTTGAGAACTAAAAATTTTTGTCATGAATGTTCGATATTGAATGGAAAATTTAAAAGTATAGAAACTAATATTAAAAAATATGGAGTAGAAAATCCTTTACAAAATAAAGAAATAATGAACAAGATGAAAAATACTAATATAAAAAAATATGGAGTAGAAAATCCTTTTCAAAATGATAAAATAAAAAATAAAATAAAAAATACAATTTTAAATAAATATGGAGTTGAACATATTTCACAAAGCACTATTTGCGTTAATAAGAGAAAAGCTACTCTTATTAATAAGTATGGAGTTGATAATCCAATGAAACTCGAAAAATTTAAAAATAAATTAAAAAATACAAATTTAAAAAAATATGGCGTTGAATATTGTCAACAAAATCAGGATATAAGAAATAAAGCAATGGATACAAATTTAAAAAAATATGGAACAAAATATTCATTTCAAAGTGAATTGATTAAATATAAAATAAAAGAAACTCTTTTAAAAAAATATGGTGTAGAAAATATATCTAATTTACCTGAAGTTAGAATTAAAGCACAAGAAACAATGCTAAAAAAATATGGATTTAGACACGCTTCGCAAAATCCTTATTTATCAGAGAAGCAAATTTCTAATTCAAACAAATTATATAAATTTCCTTCTGGAAAAATTGTTACAATACAAGGTTATGAAAATTTTGCGTTAGACATATTATTAAAAACATATAACGAAAATGAAATTTATAATAAAAGAACTGAAGTTCCACATATAAAATATGAACTCAAGAATGAATCTCATTATTATTTTCCAGATATATTTATACCAAAAGACAATTTAATTATTGAAGTGAAATCTTTTTACACTTATAAAAAACACTTGATCAAAAACATATTAAAATCACACGCTGTAAGAAAATTAAATTATAATTATGAAATATGGATATTTGATAATAAACAAAATTTAACAATTATTTAATTTTTATGGCGTTATTCTGGTGTATCAAAAGAAGAACAATTTGCTGAACAACCCGTGGTAAAAATTTGTTGTAAAAATGGAGAGAACATATCTTTCAAAAATATAGCTGATGCTGCTAGAGACGCAAATGTTTCAGCGCCTGCATTAAGACGACGAATTTTAACAGACGTTCATGTAAATAATTATCACTGGACTTTTGATAAAAATGCTTGCCATTACAACTAAAATATTCATAATATATATACAGATATTATGAATAATATTCAAAAAAGATTTATGTTATTTTTATTAGGGTGTATACCAACGCGTTTGTTTCTAGTTTATTTGGCTAAAAACATTCCTGTTAATTATTTACCTGTTTTAGGATATATAGCATTACTTCCGGCAATAGGTTTTATTTATTTATTTTTAAGCGGAACAAGAAAAAGTGGTCCTGAGACATTTGGAGATAAGATTTGGTGGAATAATTTAAGACCAGTTCATGCTATATTTTATTTATTATTTTCTTACAATGCTATTAATAAAGTAAAAGATAGTTGGATTTATTTATTATATGATGTAATTTTTGGATTAATAAGTTTTTTAATTTATCATTACATCAATAACGATTTTACAGCTTTGTACATTTAAAACGCTCAACTATAATTAAAATTTATCTTTATATTTTTTGCACCAACTAATATATTTTGTTTATAGTTAATTTATTCCTAATATTTATGTTTATATTAGGAATAATAAGTCATATAATTTTTGTGTAAGAACAACTGTAGATAAAGTTTTATTTGATTAAATTATTACGTATTAGTATTATTTAAAAATATGTAATAATTATATTATATTAATGGGAAATTCACAATCATCATCAATAAAAATAAATTATGAAGATGTTCAATTTATAATAAAAAATCCGGAAGGACATTTGTTAATAAATACTCTCTCTGGTTCAGAACAACATTGTTTGATTGTAAATACAATAAATATAAATAACGAAGAGAATATGATAAATAACTGTATGAAAAGAGGAGCAAAGGGTATAAAAGTAGTAATATATGGTAAGAATAGTAATGATGAAAAACTATATAATAAATATAGTCAGCTAACTTCTCTCGGATTCTATAATGTATATATTTATACCGGAGGTTTATTTGAATGGTTAATGTTGCAAGATATATATGGAGAGAAAGAATTTCTAACAACAAAAAAAGAACTAGATATATTGAAATACAAGCCAAATAAGGTTTTAAATGTTCCGCTTTTGGAATATTAATTTTCTTTAAGTAGTTAAAATAATATATATAAATTAGCTACTTAAAGACTGAGACACTACATAATGAAGGGAAATTCTTTGAATTCTGAAAAAATGTTTAAAAAATATTCCCTACACCTGAAGAGAAAATTATTCATTTAAAAAGTGGAAAGTATTTTTGAAATTTTAAAATGGACAAAAAAAATGTCCAAAAAAAAATAACGCTGATATTTTATGGGAAAAGTATTTCATGAGAGCATATTTTAAAATTAACGTAATACCGCCAAAAAAATAATTTTCATTTTGTTACGATAAATTTTTTAAAAAAAACTTAAAGATATTTTCTTTAGGAATATAAATGGAAGTATTGGAAATAAAAAAGAGCCAAAAAAGCGCCAATTTTTATTGTGAATTATGTCACTATGTATGCTCTAAAAAATGTGATTTGACGAGACATAATAAGACCAAAAAACATATATATCGTAACAATGGAAGTATTTTGGAAGGAGCCGGAAGTATTTTTTCCAAAAACGCGGAAAAAAGCGCCGATTTTTTATGTCATTGTGGACAGTCATATTTAACACATTCTGGACTTTGGAAACATAAAAAATCGTGTCAAAAAAAAGCGCCAAAAAGTGATATAAATTCTGAAGAAAAAATGGATGTATATGACCTTGTTAAGTATTTAATGAAAGAAAATAGTGAATTAAAAACTATATTGATAGACCAAAGTAATAAAATGTTTGACCAGAGCAATAAAATGGGAGATGTCACTATGGAGCTCGTCAAAAATGGTGTCAATAATACCACAAACAATACAACTCATACTAATTCACATAATAAAGCATTTAATCTAAACTTCTTCTTAAATGAGACCTGCAAAAATGCAATGAATATTACCGATTTTGTGGATTCCATTAAATTACAGTTGAGTGATTTAATGGATATAGGTGAACTAGGTTATATAGAAGGAATTTCGAATATAATTGTTAAAAACTTAAATAACTTAGATGAAACAGAGAGACCAATTCATTGTACTGATAAGAAAAGAGAAACTTTTTACATTAAAGATGCAGATAAATGGGAAAAAGATGATGAGAGAAAAAAAATGAAAAATACTATCAAAAAGGTTGCCAATAAAAATATAAGATTATTATCTCAATTTAAAGAAAAATATCCTGACTACAATGATTCAGATTCTATACACTCAGACCAATATAGCAAAATTGTAATTGAATCTATGTCATGTGATGTCGAAAAAGATGAAAAAATAATTAGAAACATATCAAAAGTGACTGGTATCAAAAAAAATGAATAACTTATATAGCTTCTTCAAGTAAATAATTTTCAATAGCTATATTTGAAATCTCATCTGCTCTTTTATTTTTATTTCTAAAAATATGACAATATTCTATATGTTGAAAATGTTTTTCTAATTCTTTTGCTTTTTCATATAACTCAATTAAGTTATCAGCACGACACCTATAGAGTCCTTTCATCTGATTAATAACTAGCATACTATCACCTAGCACCTTTAAATGAGATATATTAAACTCTTTTGCTTTCATTAAACCTAGTATTAGACCAGCATATTCAGCATGATTATTTGTAGCATTATCTCCAACTAAGAAACTTTCCACCCAAATTTCTTTGTTAAAATGATATATAACTGCGCCAGCACCTGCTAACCCTGGATTTCCTTTACTACATCCATCAAAGTTCATTATATAGTCATATTCTGGAAAAATTTTGTCATTTTTTTTGGAATCATTCGTTTTTTTAAAATATGTATCGATTTTTGGTAACATGTTGTTTTATTAAATAATATAAAGTAATTATTTTATGTTATTTTGAATTTTATATATTTAAATATACTTAAATATATTTATATTAAGCAAATATAAAGAATGGTGCCTCTCTTATTATTTCTATCATTGTTTGCAAGAATGATTTTTGCTGACACTGAATGTCCGTATGTTTCGTCTATTGGAGATAGACGTAGTGATAAAAGTAAACTAAGACTCGTTCAATATAATGTTGAATGGTTATTTATTGATTATTATAGTCCAATGAATTGTCCAGGAAGCGGTTGCACATGGGTAAATCAAAGTGAAGCTGAAACACATATGAATTATGTTGCCGAAGTAGTAAAGTATTTAAATCCTGATGTAATTAATTTTTGTGAGGTCGAAGGATGTGATGAACTTAATATATTAAAAGGCAAATTAGATAATTCGTATAATCCTTACTTAAAAAAAGGAACTGATACAAGCACTGGTCAAAATGTAGGAATGCTTACAAGAGTAGACCCTTCTATAGATTTATATAGAACCGAATTAAAATATAATTATCCAATACCTGGTTCAAAATGTGGATATACTGGTTCTGTTGGTTCATCTGGTGTAAGTAAACATTATATTACAGAATTTAATTTTAATGGATATAGTATTGCATTAATAGCTGCTCATTTAATAGCTATTCCTACAGACCCATCAAGATGTGCTCAGAGAGAGGCTCAAGCATCTGTATTGCAAAATGTAATTTTTGGTTATGTAAATAAAGGATATGAAGTAATTATGCTTGGTGATTTCAATGATTATGATGCTGAAGTATTAGATATGAATAGCAATAAACCAACATCAAGAGTATTAGACATACTAAAAGGATATCAAGGTGATTTAAGTGGATTATATGAACTTCATAATGTAGCTGAAGAAATTGTTAAAGACCAGCGTTTTAGTGATTGGTGGGATTCTGATGATAACTGTAAAACAGCTTCTCAAACAGATTATTCTATGATTGACCATGTATTAGTAACAGATGCTATAAGAAAAAATATTGCTAATGTATTTATTTATCATAGTTATGATGAATATTGTGGGAAATATAATTCAGACCATTATCCAGTTGTTGTTGATTTAATGATTTAATTTTTCTCTCAAGATTTACTATGCTTCGCTGAAACGCTGATTAATTCCACCAACTTTTTTTGTTCTATTTTATTAAATTTTTCTCTTAATTCATTCATTTCTGTTTTATGCTGATTTTCCATTTTATCCATAAAATTTTTGTTGTTGTAATTCTTGTTTTCTTCAGATATTAATAATATATTTTATACTATATTATTAAGTTATTAACTAATTTCAACTTTATTTTCTTCTTGAATACCTGCGTTTAGATTTTCTCTTATGTTTTCTTGTTTTTCTTCTTCGTCTTTTACCACCGGATTCATTAATAACAGGTAATAAGCTACCATCAAAATATCTAGATTGAGGGTTTTCGTCTTCATCTTTTGATGGTGGTTGTTTCATTGTCATACCAATTTTAATTGTTTCATACAATTTTTCAATCTCATCTGGAGAAAGATATTGATTATAAACTTGTTCAAAATCTTGTCTTTGATTATTTTTGACAAGTCCTCTAATAAAAGAAGCAGAATATTCAGATGGATTAATATCAGAAATTATTCGCTCTCCCATTCCGGTAGTTTTTAATGCATCCATTCCTTCTCTCTCTAATATAATACCATTTATTGATTTAACATAGTCTTTTGTTTTAAAGTTATCAACTATTGTATCCAAAAAATCAGCTCTATCTCTCCCAACAATAAAAAACATATTAATTTTAGTTATATCTTTATCAATGAAATCGTTTTTAATCACATTATAAATAAATCCAAATGGACTACCAATTGAACAAATAACAATAACATTAAAATTTTCAATTAGTTGTTTTTTAATTGAGTCAGTTTCAGAAATAGCAAGTATTTCTTTATATGCTGATATCATTTTATCTAATATTGTGGATTTATATATTAAATCAGATTGACTCATATTAGTTAAAATTGCGGCATCTGATTTGTTCTTTGCTTTTGGAATAGAAGAGTTACTACATGGTAAAGGATTTTTACCATCTAAAGAACTAGAAGTTATTACATAAGCTTTATCAACACCTAAATCAATAGCTTTATCAATCATAGTTTTAATTAATTCTAGATGACCAGGTGTTGGTGGATTCATTCTTACAAAAGAAAAAATAAATGTATTATCAGGTGTATAATCTACACTCATATATATATTAATTATATATAAATTTTTCAATTAAATCAATCCATTCTTTAAGTATATGTTCATTTTCAAAAATATTATGATTACCATCTAAAACTATTTGGTCTTTGCAAACACATTCAGTTGAAGTTTTATCCATCATATTATCATGGTATTCACTACACGATTTTAAATAATTAATAGGAATATTATGTTCGCCTTCTCTATGTCTTGTATTAATTCTTTGATGACATATTTCAGGGTAAGTTTTAACATAAACAATTTTATTAAGAGGAAATTCATCAATAAATGTATTGAACCAATTAAGATATATCTGATAGTTAATATGTTCAATCTTACCAGTATCATATAACATTTTGGCAAAAACCATTTTATCTGTAAATAAACTTCTCTCTGTTATGATAATATATTTTGGTAGTTCAAAATAATTTTTTTGTTTGTCATCATTAATAAACATTTGCTGATTTCTATTTTTAATTAATTTTTCTTGAGATTCTTTGACTCGTTGAATAGTTTCTTTTAATAATTTTAATCTAGATATATATGCCATCATTTGGAATGAGAATGAATACTTTTCTTGGTCAGCATAAAATTTCTCTATAATTGTAGTGCCATTTTCATCTGTAATTTTACTCCATTCATCAACCGGTTCTTTTAAGAATATAATGTTTGCATTATCTTTAAAATATTTTTTAAGATTGGCTAGTAAGGTTGATTTGCCAGAACCAATATTGCCTTCAATAGAAACAATTTGAATTTGATAATTCATTATATGTATTATTTATACATTATATTTATATTGATTTTACATTTCAATTTTATTTAATAAAAAAATTGAAATAAAATATATATATAAAGATAAAAGTACATTAATAAGTAATAAAACCAACAAAATGGATTTGAGACAACGTAAGTTAAACAAGTCAGAATGGGAAGGTATTGAAAGGCCAGTTTCTGAATTAGAAGTCCCTATTTTGAATCTTATTGTAAGAGGTTTTCACGATGTAAATATTAGAATTAATAGTAATAATTCTATCTTTACATTTTTAAAGATAGAATTTTCAGAGAAAATTGAAGATTATATTTATAATCGTTATTTACGTAAGCGTGCTGATGCAATAGAAAATATATTATTAGAATTAGATTCAAGTTATAAAGTTATGAAAATTGATGCAAATATAAAACCAAATTCATGCGATAGAGTTAGATTAGAAAGATTTGATGATGAAACAATTAAGAATAACGACATATATGAAAATGTTTTATTAAACTATTTAGAAAATTTCTTATCTAGTAAAAAATCTAATAATAACAAATCAAATCACTTTAATTATTATACTATTTATAAGCTAATAAGAAATAACATTGTTCGTTTAAATAGGCATATTAGAAATTTGACAAATATTGTGTTAGAGAAATTTGCTGATGCAATTAATAAATCTATTATAATTGAAAATGCTGTGGAATTTATTGAAAAAAATGAGAGTTTATTGAAGTATAATGATTTAGTTCTTTATGAACATCAAAAAGAAATATTTGCAACGATTAGAAATCCTAGACCTAAGTTGATATTATATATGGCTCCAACAGGAACAGGTAAGACTCTTACGCCAATTGCTCTTTCAGAACAAAAAAAAATAATCTTTGTTTGTGCAGCAAGACATGTAGGTTTAGCATTAGCAAGAGCAGCAATTTCTGTTGACAAAAAAATCGCATTTGCGTTCGGATGTTCAAGTGCAGACGATATTCGATTACATTATTTCGCAGCAAAAGAATTTACAAAAAATAAGAGAACTGGTGGTATTAGAAAAGTCGACAACTCTGTTGGCGATAATGTCCAGATTATTATTTGTGATATTAGGTCTTATTTACCTGCTATGTATTATATGTTAGCATTCTTCAGTGCGAAAGATATTGTTACATATTGGGATGAACCCACTATTACAATGGACTATGATGAACATGAATTTCATAAGACAATTAGAAAAAATTGGAAAGACAATGTAATTCCAACAGTTGTTTTATCTTCGGCTACTTTACCAAAAGAAACTGAACTTACAGAGACAATTCCTGATTTCTTAAATAAATTTCCAGGAGCAGAAATATGTAATATTGTGAGCCATGATTGTAAAAAAAGTATTCCTATTGTTAATAAAGATGGTTTTGTTGTATTACCTCATTATTTAAATAATAATTATGATGAAATCTTGAAAATTGCAAACCATTGTAGAGATTATTTGACGCTATTGAGATATTTTGATTTAAAAGAAGTTGTGGAGTTTGTAAGTTTTATTAATACAAATAATTATGCAAATAATAAAATGCGCATTGATAGACATTTTGAAGATTTGGATTCAATTAATATGAAAAATATTAAAATTTATTATTTAGATATGATGAAAAATATTAATCCATCAAAATGGCAGATGATATATTCATATTTCCAACAAAATAGAAAACCAAGAATTATGGAAAATACTGCTGTGGATACAAAGGGTGGTAAGATTCAGAAAATTCGTAGTTTAGGACCTGGTGTAACCCCTATAACATCAAAATCTTTAGCAGGAGCATCTCTTTCAAGACTTGCGTCTGAACAAATTACAAGTTCTAAACCAATTCCACAAGGAACGTCGGGTGTTTATGTTACAACTAAAGATGCTTATACATTAACTGATGGTCCAACAATATTTATTTCGAATGATATTGAGAAAATTGCAAAGTTTTGTGTTCAACAAGCAAATATACCATCTGCTGTCATGGAAGACCTTATGAAAAAAATAGAGTATAATAATGTTATTAATAAACAAATTGATGAGATTGATGTTGAGCTAGATGTCATAAAAGAAGGTATTGAGCAACGTGTAAAAAATGTTGTAAACGAGTCCTATAAAGGTGTTAATGTTAAAGGTAGAGCTAAATCAAATAAAGACCCAAAAAAACTAAGCAAAGATGTTCCTGATGAATTACAAAACAAAGGCGCACTTAATAAAATGACAGAAAAGATAAACTTATTAAGAGCCATGATTAAACGTGCTTCATTAAATGATACATTAGTTCCCAATAAAAAACAACATATCGATAAATGGGCTGCTGATAATACAATCTCAAATGCATTTACTAGTACAATTGATGAGCAAGTAGTTTGTGATATTATGGCGTTAAATGGTGTTGACAATTTATGGAAAGTGCTTTTAATGATGGGAATTGGTGTATTTATTAATCATGATAATATTACTTATACAGAAATTATGAAGAATCTAGCTGATGAACAAAAATTATATATGATTATTGCTTCAAGTGACTACATTTATGGGACAAATTATCAATTTTGTCACGGATTTCTAAGTAAAGATTTAGATTTGACACAAGAAAAAGTTATTCAAGCTATGGGGCGTATAGGAAGAAATAATATTCAACAAACTTATACAGTAAGATTTAGAGATGATTCACAAATCGCAAAATTGTTTACATCAGAAACTGAAAAACCAGAAGTGAGAAATATGAATATATTATTTAATAGCACAAAGGTAATATATCAAAATGGCGAATATATTGAAATTCCTGAGGAAAATGATGAAACCCCTAACGGGAATGAAGATGATGGCGAAGAATTTGTTCCATATGATGGAAATGAAGAAAATAATGATTAAGAAGACACTTAAATAAATAAATAAAAAATTGGAAGAATGATTTTTTATTTATATATGTAAACCATCTACATAATTTGTATTGAAGCAATTTAAATGAAATTGGATTTCATTATATAAATTATTCTTTACATTGCCTTCCTCTACAGCAATCATTGGCGATATTAGTGCCTTTTTTCCATATTTCGTTAAAGTCCAATCCGGATTAAATGGCATAGTATCAATGGTTGATATTGCATGCTCTATTGTATATCTATCTAATAAATTAATAGCATGTTTTCTAGAAATCAAATACATTTGAGCTCCCCATATATCAGCTGGGTAATCATAATAAGAATATTTTTCAGTTCTTGCTTTTAGAACAAAACTATTATTAGTATCATAAATTTTAAATGACAATAAATAGCCAAGCAATATTAAATCTAATTCTAAATCATTAAATGTATTTATTATATCAGGTAAATCATTTACAAATTCTTTCGAAATAAGAATATCATCTTCGGTTACAATACAGTAATGCTTTGATGTTTTTTCTACAAAATGACGAATTGAATCCATATGTTGTAGCATGATACTCCAAGTACGTCTGTCTGCATTTTCAGGTACGTTTGCTAACCTTTCATCATTTTTTTCAACAGTGTCAACAAATATTAATTCTAATTTAAATGAATCAAATCTTGAAATCATTTTATTCTTTCTATCTTCATCTTTGTAATTTACAGTATAAAATCCAATATTTTCAATCATATACCTAATAATTTATTATCTTTAATACATTTATACTTTTGAAGAATTAAAATGACTGCCATTTTATTCTTTCAAATCAGCAGTCATTTTTACGGAGTTATACACCTTTTAACATTTACTGTGCTTCGCCGAAACGCCGAATCCCTATTGGGACCACCACCAAGATTTTTGTTGTGATACAACTTTTTCTAATTTTTCAAATTTATCATTTAATAATTTATGTTGATTTTCCATTTCAATCATTTCTTTTTTATGTTGATTTTCCATTTTATCCATAAAATATTTGTGTTGTATTTCAACCTTTTCATTATTTAATTCCATTATTTTATTAGTCGTATATTGATGATATACTCCAAATGTCATAGCACCTAAAGCACCTTGACTGATTGTTTTTAATGTTTCCCCTGATATTAAATGTGGTTTATTCATTTTGGTTTATATAAACTAAACCTTTATTATTTTTAATTAAATGATAATTTTGCTCCTATTTCTTTATAATAATAGCTATTATACTGAATATTATTTTGTAATGCTTTTGCTAATGTTTTATCACTCATTTTTAAATCTCTAATACAATCATATTTACAACTAAATTCTTTAACTAAATTATTATTTACATCATATTGTCCTATTCCATTTTTATATAATTTTGGCTCTCCATTTTTCTCTTCAAAATCTTGTATTAAATCTTGTTTGCATGTATCATATAAAGCATAGTAATGACCATTTGATAAACTAACATTTTTAACTGGATTATCTAATGCCGATATACTTTGATATCCATTTAGATTTGCAGCAGTTTTTCTATCTAAATATACATTCAATATTTCTGATTTATCTGCGTTTAATTTTGCGATATATCCCAATTGTTGAACTTTAGTTTGTTTAGTTGGTTGAATGGAGTGAATAATATTTGGGTCTAAATTTCTCTCTATAAGAAGCCAACGAAACCCACAATAAATTGTATTTTCTTCAACAGCCTTAGCAATACTAGGTCTTTTAATGTTTTTATTTTCATTCATAGCCTCTGTTACAGATTCATATACTTTTACTAGTTGTAGAGTTTCAGGGTTGATTTTTTGTAGACGTGGTCCCAAATGTGGAATTTGTTGGCTAAAACCTGTAACTATCTTAGTTTCTTTTTCATTGAGTTTGTTAAGAATAAGGTGTATAGATGTTTCGAGAGAACTTACTTTATTCGTCAATAATTTATTTGTTTGGATTAGCTCTTTTAACATTTCATTATCATTGTTAATAGTTTGACCATTATTTTTTAATTTTAAATTTTCAATTTCCAAAAGTAATTCTCTTACTTTATAATTATAGTTGTCAATGTTATCATTTATTACTTTAATAACCATTTGAATAGTTAATGTAGTTCCAATTAAAAATAATTCTTTTTCTGATTCGTGTCCTGTTAAATTTTTTACATTAGTTGACTTAATTATTTGATGTGAATGTAAAAATTGTTCAAAATCTTTAGACTTATCTACTTGAAGGCAATGCAATAATAAACATTCATCATATTTACCTTTATGTTCATTATATCTACTCTGAACACCCTTCCTTGACTCGCCAATTTTTACGATATATGTTCCATTTTCAAACGTTTTTACTTTTATAATATAAACTAATGGGCCTGATGTTGCGTATTCTTTTAATAAAAACTTTTCATTATCTATTTCTTTTTGTTTAATTATTTTTTTTTCTGTTTCTTTATTTTTATTTTCAAGTTGAAGAACTTGTTTCTTGAGCTCCTCACTTTCTTCTTTAGTAATTTCAAACATAATATTTTCTAGTTTAATAAAATAATCATGAATTTCATCAGCTTTTGCAGTTCCAGCTTTTAAACAAAATTTCTTAAAAGTTTCAACATTTAACATAATTATTTCTTTATTATGACCTCCTCTATTACTTTTTTTTGCTCCCGAAGGTTCGGGAGCAAACAATTTATAATCTTTATTATTAATAAATTGTTTCTCTAATAAATATTTTGCATGATATTTTTGTTGAAAGCCAAGCCATTTCCATACATTATCTAAATCAATAACAAAATCATTTTTAAAATCATACTTTAAATAGCAGTAAAAACTGGACAAAAATATTTGCTGTTCATAATTTGTGAAATTATTCTTCACTTTTTCAACTAATTTACTCTGATAATCGCCTGAAAACTTAGTAATTGGATTACTTTCGATGAGATTTACGATATCTATACTCATGTTATATATTAATTATATAGATATCTTTATATTGTTTTTTGCTTTAAAAAACAAATTACAATAATTTTAACCCGTCATATTTTTCTTTAATTTTTTCATTTAATTTCTCAAGTTGCTCTTGCATATCGTATTCTTCAGGTAAAACCATTTTTAAATTTAATCTTTTACCATCGATACGTTTTTCAAATACTAAATGAAGTTTCTCTCTAAAAGTTGCTAATGATACATATTTTGGTAATTGGATTCCTTCTTTTTCTGGATAAATATTATTTTCTAAATCATCAACAACTTTATTTGCTTGTTTTAATTTTTCTTGAATGCTAATTTTATTAGATTTAGTTGTTATCCAAAGTTTATCAAGTTTGGGATGTGTTTCCACTTTGAAAAACTCTCTTTCTTTTGTATGTTCTTTGTCTAACCATTCGTGATAATAAACAACATATTTTTTCATCATATCTTGAGTAACTCCTTCAGGTAAATCCTTAGCGCTTTGTTTTCTTTCTCTCTTTGTTCCTTCTTTTATTCCTTTTGAATTTTGTTCTTGTTCTTTTCTGGTTGCGATTCTTAGATTTTTAAAAGTGTTGTTTAAAGGATTTTGGTCAATATGGTCAACACTAATTGTTTTTGTGCCTTTTCCATTTCCATAGCACCCTGTAATAATTTGATGAATATATAAATCATTACTTCCCATAATATATCCATTTTGAAGTTTAAACCAACTTATTTTTTTATTTAATATTTTTTCATAGTCTAAAATTTTTTGATAACTCTCATCACATAATTTACAAATAGCATTTTTTTCACAATACATTAGTATATATTCTTTATCATTTTCTTTTATTTTCCATAATGGATTTTTCATAATACCAGCATCTTGTCCTAATGTTAAATAATGACCTGGTATATATTCAATAACATTATATTTTTCGATAATATTTTTATAATAAGAGTGATAAATTTCAACATTACTTCGTCTTAAATCATATTTATTACTATTTTTAAAATTATAACAAGTACTTTCTTGACTATAGTTAAATATAAAATCTAAATAATTAAAACGTTTATAATTATAAGTATATGATGGGTAATCTTCATTATTGTAATCATTAAATATAAAATTTTTATTAAAATTTATAATCTTATCCTTATCTTTATAGTCAACAAAATAAACTTTATCTCCAAAAGTAATAGTTCCACAATCTAATAGTTCGTCCGTTCCGTATACAGGTTTCATTTTTAATAATATAGTATTATTATCAGCTTCAAAATATGAATCAATTTTATTAATATTCATATTATGATATTATTTGTAATATTGTTTTTAAGTAGTTTTGGGTTATAAATAATAAAATATAATTGTATATGTTTTTGAAAGCAACCCAATCCGCTCAATTTGAGTATGCTAATCCACCCATACCACTCATAATACGTAAGACGTTGTAGTTAGTGGCATAGACGCGAACCTTAGCAGTCTTAGTGCCTTCAACAGTGGCATTAGACAAGACCAATTGCAGTGTGGCGTTATCAATTCTGGAGAAATTGCACGTGCCTGAGGGTTGGTGTTCCTCTGGACGAAGAGCGAACGAATAAACGTTAATACCTTCATCAGGATTGCGGGTGTGGGATTGGTAAGGTTGAACCCAAGAGAAGTAGGTTCCTTCACGCTCAGAGAAGCGGTCTTGGCCGTTAAGTTGAAGCTTAGCGGTGACGACAGGATTTTGACCCCAACAGTGCATGTCCAAAGAGGTTTCAGAAAGAACGAATGTTCCAGCATCAGAGACTCCGGAGTTGTCAAGGTGAGGAGAAGTAGTTCCAGATTGAAGCGAGTCAATGACGGATTGAGGAAGACCAGCAGTGTTCAAAGGAACTTGTTGACCTCCAAGGTTAGCTTCGTTGTAAGGATTGGAAGGACCGTGCCAGTAACCAGTGAATGCAGCTCCAAATAATTGGTCAGCAGAAGGTTGGTAATCGAGGGCACCAGCATCTTGGAATAATCCACGAGCATCAATATAAGCACGGGAATCAGCAGCAACAGAGGCAGGTCCACCGAAAGCATGGATAGCATTAGGAAGAGCATCAATAGCATCAGTGTAGTTGAAAGGTTGAGCACCAAGAACCTTGAATAAGAGAGCATCACAAGTTAAGGATGAGCAGTAGTCAACGTTTTGGTCAGGTTGGACAACCCAGATGAGCTCCTTAACAGGGTGGTTGAAGTTGAGCTTAATCTTGTTAGAAGAAGAACCAACGGATTCATCACCAGTGAATTGGAGTTGAGTAATCAAGTACTCATGAGGGTTTTGAGCCATTCTGCGGCGTTCATCAGTGTCAAGGAAGACATAATCAACGTATAAGGAAGCAGCAACCAAAGATTGATTGTAAGCGATAGTGGCAGGAACTGGGCGACCAACAGTGTATTGACCAGGAGCACCACTATAAGGACTTGTATTGCAGTTCAATGTGGTAACAGCCCACAAACATTCATCAATAGGTCTGATATCAAGGTTAATCTTGACTTCGTGATATTGAAGAGCAATTAAAGGAAGGGCAAGACCAGGGTTGGTGCAGAACCAGAATTGAAGAGGAACATAGAGAGTTGTTTCAGGAAGAGCGTTACGAGGAGCACAAACTTGACGAGGAGCCAAGGAGTCACAAGGGGATTCAACATCAGAGAAAGAAGGGTCAGTGATGAAGGTAAGTTGAGTGGTGTTACCAATCATCTTGTAGTAACCACGTTGTTGTTCAGAGGTCATTGTCAATTGGTTCCAGATGTGCATCCAGTCACCATATTGACGGTCGATTCTTTGACCACCAATTTCGACTTCAACCTGGGCAATTAATTGCTCACCAGGGAAATCGAGCCAACGGGCATAGACACCAGTATTTTGTCCACTGGAGTAGTTTCCGAGACCCATAAGCTGGTTAATCTCAGGAAGAGTAATTTGTAAGTAAGTGCGGTAAGCCAAATCTCCGTTTCTGGAGATAACACATTGGACACGACGTCCAAAATCAGCTTGACCATTGAAAGTTTGTTCGATTGATTCGATGGCAAAGTTAGTATATCTACGATAAGTAACTTTCCAGAAAGTAATTTGAGGATTACCAGTAAGGTACACATCTTGTGCACCGTAAGCGACTAATTGCATAAGGCCTCCACCCATTTTATAATATTGCTAAAGAAAATAATTTTAGAAATTTAAATTAAATTAATTAAATTAAATAATTTAATTAATATGATAATTTTTGTTAAAAAATATTTAAGAAAAAATTTTATTTAAATCTAAATTAGTCTTCATAAATTTCATCAAATATGTGTCTTCGAGGACTTCTTTTTTCCCTTCATGTGACTTAGCGAATACATACGACTCTCCTCGTTTTTTAACAGACCATCCTTGCTCTATGGAATTAAAAAGTAAAAGCATTTTCTGGAATTTTATGCCATCTACTTTTAAATCTCCATTTTCTAAATCTTTTAAGGAGTCTAGATTTATTTTAAATTCCATTAAAGTATTTTTATATAACTTTATATTTCTTTAAACTAATTATCCACATTCTGTTTGAATTTTATTTTCTAAATTTTTTATAATTTTATTATTTTCTCTAATTTCATTTGTCATATGACAAATACGTATATTTAATGATAAAATTTCTTCTTTCAAATATTTAATTTCTAATTGAGTTTCACGATGTTTATTACTAAAAGTGATGTAATCATAAATATTATTAGCACATGATACACCCGCCATAATTGTTAAAATTGTCAATGGTTCCATTTAATTTTTAGTTGTTTTATATTTAAATTAATTATTAATATCAATTTTTTTTTTTATAATACCTAGAATAATGTAGTTCTTCTTTTTCTAAAATTTTAAAATTACTTTTAATAATATCTTCGTTATCATTTGAATAATATATATTTCTAATTTTATATCCCTTTTTTTCAGGTAATTTTTTCATAGTTTGTATACAATTTGCACACGGTTTTGAATTTTGCAATTTATTTTTTTTTGACAATCTTATAACTAATAAGTTAACAGATTCTAAATTTTTTTTCCTCTCTAAAGGTTTAAGTTTATTAATTGCATCATGTTCAGCATGAACACCTGGTTCATTACCATCAGAGTCACCCATTTTATTAAATCCAAAACTCAAAATATTAATCTTTCCCTTTTAACAATTTCCCTTGTAAAATACAAGCAACATGATTATAATTTCCGCATAAACATGACGAAATTTTATTTTGTCCTTTCTCATAGAGGGAAATATCTGTATCAGACGGTAAACAGAAACGCTTTAAAAACATAGTATCAAATATTTGATTCATGATATTAATATTAATATGTGCAATAATAGTTTTAAATTATAATCAATTTTATTTTCTATTTAATTTAAATAAATAATTTCTCTATATTATAAATTAAATAAATAGCTATTTTAATATTAATAAAGCTATGCCATCTTTTAAACCAAAATCAAGTAAAAAGATAAAATTCAATAAAAAATCAGCAATTACTCTAGATACAAAGCATAAGGAATTTTTAAACGAGTTTTCAAAAGACGAAGAGATAATATTTGATAATAAATTTGAAATGTCAGAATTAAAGACAAAACTTCAAGAAAATTCAAATGAATTAACAATAGAAGAAAAGTTGGAAATGAATGACCGTATAATTGAATTAAAAGAAAATATAAAAGAAACAAAAATAAAAAAAAAAGATTATTTACTAGACAATTCAAAATATATATTTGAATATTTTGAAAATAAAAAAAATATATCTACTGGAGTAAAATCAGAATCAGTTTCTAATAAATCCAAAATTGTAAATAATTTTTTTAAAATAAAAGAGGAAATTGATAATGAGTCGAATTTAATAAAAAAATACAATAATAACATAGTTTTAAAATATTTAAGTAATGTCAGTGATGACTTTTTAGATATTAATAATTTTGTTTATCAAACAGATATATGTCAATTTTGTCATAAGGGCGAATTAATACCTCTTGAAGAAGATGGTATAATGATTTGCAATATTTGTTCAAGAAGTATACCATATCTTATTGAAAATGAAAAGCCGTCATATAAAGAACCTCCAAAGGAAGTCTGTTTTTATGCTTATAAACGCATTAATCATTTTAAAGAGATTCTTGCACAATTTCAAGGTAAAGAGACAACACAAATTCCTCCTGATGTTATTGAAAATATTAAGCTTCAAATTAAAAAAGAGAGAATTACTATATTACAAATTACAAATTTAAAAACTAAAGAAATTCTTAAAAAATTAGGCTATAATAAATATTATGAACACATACCATTTATTAAAGATAAGTTAGGAATAAAACCACCAATTATGACTCCTGAATTAGAAGAAACACTTTGTAATTTATTTATTGAATTACAAGCACCATATTCCAAATTCTGTCCAGATGATAGAGTCAATTTTTTGAACTATTATTATACAGCATACAAGCTTTGTGAACTTTTAGGAGAAGAACATTATTTAGAGCATTTTCCAATGTTAAAAGACCCAGAAAAAAGAATGGAACAAGATATAATTTGGCGAAAAATTTGTGTAGAATTAGATTGGGAATTTATTCCTACTGTTTAAAAATTAATTAGGTTTATACGGAAAAATTTTTAACATATTAGTGTTATAAATAGAATAATTGGGGTCATTAGTATTTGCACCTACTCCATTACCAAAACACATACCACCTCGTTGTTTACGTCTACGTGTCTTTTTCCCCTTTTTATTAAGTCTCTTCTTAGATTTTTTTCTACGCCTTCTTCCTCCAAATTCATTGAATGATTCATCTGGACTTGTTGTATATCCTGACATATTACTTGTATTTAAATCAGATAGATGTAATGAATCTTGAGATTCAAATGAATTATCCATACTAACATCTAAGTTATGTTCGTCATCATCCGCATGAGGAATTCCTTCTAAATGCTCTGCAGGTTGATTGTCAAAAATATTTTCATTTAATAATTCAATCATTACTTTTTCTGTCATATCATCAGAATTACCATTAAAACCATTGTCTCCTCGATTCATTATCGTATTAACTGTTTGCATAACATCATTAAATGAAACACCTAAATCTGTCAAACTTTCAATTTGGTATTGACTAAAACCGATATTTTCTAATTGTTGTAATTCTTCTTGAATGAAAGACCCGCCTTTCATTGTTCTACGACGATGTCTATGTCTTTTTTGCGTTCTTTTTCTAGTATGTCTATTTTTTTCCATAATATATATTACAATTAGATTTAAATATATCTCTCTAAAAGTTGACCTGATTTATTGAAAATCCAAATCTCATATTTTAAGCCTAAATCTTTTGATGCTTTTTGTTTTTCAAATACATTGTTTTTTTCTTGATTTGTAAATGTAGATTTTACTTCAACGCATCTATTTTGAGATTTAATATAAAAATCAACATAGTGTCTGCGTCGTTTTCCTGCTTTATCGTTATACCAAATTTCAGGAACTTCATTTCTTTTTGTGAATATATCGTCTTCATGAATTTTTTCTATAGAAAGTAAATAATCCAACATAAAATTCTCATAACCTTGAATAAATATTATTTTTCCAGAAGGTAAAGTGTATGGTTTTCTATTATACGCATTTTTCATCATTGTTTCGGATACTTCTGAATTTTGTGAATGATGAGGCACTCCATATCTCTTTAAATTTGTTTGAACTACCTTATTTTTAAATTCTTCTGTTTGTAAAAAATGTTTTACTCCATATAGTTGGAGGTTAGTATTCATAGTTTTTTCTCTAATATCTTTGTTTTGTTGTGGATTTTCTACACCATATTTAATTAAGTTTGTTTGTTTAATTTGTTCTCTAATTTCTGGTGATTTTAAATGACACGACACGCCAAAGTTTTTAATACAAGTATCTCGTTTTTTATTTTTTATTATTTCAGATTGTGAATTATGTTGAACTCCATATTTATTTATAATTGTTTGTTTTTGTTTGTTTTTAAAATTTGCATTTTTCATAGGATTATTGACACCATATTTTTTTATATTAGTTTCTATTATTTTTAGTTTGCCATTCTCTTTACTACACTCTTGACAATAACCATTTATCTTTAGTAACTCTCTAAATGGTTTCTGAAAATTATTTTCACAGCAATCGTCTTTACAAATACCTTGAATTAAACTGTCTCTGTTAATAAATTTATCTGAATAATCATCAAGTAATAAAATATTGTTTCTATCGCAAAATTCTATTAACATATTTATGTCGTATTTTACTTTCATTTCTCTTATTTTATTATTAGCAACTTTGCTCATACAATTTTGACAATACGCACCTGTTTTAACAAGTTGTCTAAAATTTTTTGAAAATTCATCAGAACATTCAACGCATTTGAATTCAATCGAACTCTCTCTTTTTATACTAAAATTATTATAATCATTCTTAAGTAATATATTGTTTTCATTACAATATGTTAATAGTGTATCGCTATTATACTTCATATCTTAAGATATAAAGTATGTTTAAGTCATTTTCATAAAACCATAAATTATATTATTTTATGAAATATTTTTTACCTTACCATAAATGCTTAGAAACCCCGAGGAAAATTTACGAGGTTTGCTCCAATTCCAAATCCGGCACCTCCTCTAGCGGATGCACCCATAGATGGAATATAAGTGTCAAGAATGCTAAATGTGGCAGCAGCAGTTAAAGCAATCAAAACAATTTCCTCAATATTCAAAGAACGTTTAGGGATAGCATATGCAGCAATAGCAACCATTAAACCTTCAACAAGATATTTGATAATTCTCTTAACAAGTTCACCAACGTTTATTAATCCGTTCATTATACTAAATGTTAAGAAAATATAATTTATGCGCTAAATAACTTAAAAATAAATAATTTAATTAATTAAAATGGATCGTTCTAAAAACAAACAAGCTAAAAAATCTGGTTTTGAAAGAAAAGAAACAAATGGAAAAGTTAATCCTAAATATGTTGATTTATTAGAAGAAGATAAGTCTATTGCAGGTCAAAAATTTGTATGTATGTCTTTTTGTTCCCCTGAAAAAATTCTTAAAGAGAAGGAAATATTCTTTTTTCAAGAATTCCTAAAGAATTGGGAATTCAATAAGTCAATGGAAAAATTTTTGCAATTTATTAATTTTATTTCTTTTAAATACAATTTATCATTTGAAGATTTGAATAAAGATTTTAAAGATTTTGTTCAAGAGGAAAAGGACAATTTAGCTAAATCAAATTTATCAGATGATTATAAAACTTATCTAGATAATCATGAAGATGAATTACAAAAGAAATTTGATGTTCAACATAATTTCCAAACAAGTACAAGAGGATTAAAGGTCAGAGGTGTGTATCCAACTGAAGAAGAAGCTGAATTAAGATGTAAAATGTTAAGAGAAATTGACCCAAATCATGATATTATGGTTGGACCTGTTGGAATGTGGATGCCTTGGGACCCTGAAGCATATAAGACTGGTCGTGTTGAATATATGGAAGAAGAACTTAATCAATTAATGCATGAGAAACAAAAGAACGAGTCTAATGCTAAGACTGCATTTGAACAACGTGTTAAAGAAAGTAAACAAAATGCTATTGAAGAGAATATTAAGAATGCAGAAAAAAGTGGTAATACGTTGTCTCAAACTATTGATAAAAAAGGAAACTTAATTGGTGTAAATAATTCAAGCACTCAAGAATTTGCATTAGGAGAACAAGAAAATATTTCAACTGCTGACATTTGTAAGGAATTATTTGAAGGAGAAAATATTGTAGTTGGAAAGAGTGATAATGGTCAAAGTTTATTAAAGTCTGGACCATTTGCAAATAAAAAATAAATAATTTAATAAAATGATTTATAAATTCTATTAAATTATACATTATAGTCTGTAAAGTTTTGTCCATTGTCACTATAAGATGGTCTTTGTTTACCAATTCTTATCTTAAAATAATACCAATTATCTTGTTTCTGATAGTCTTTCCATATTTGGTCATTAGCATATATCCAGTGGCGTTTAGTACTATTTAATAAAGGCATTGCCAATTCATAAAGATTAATTAGTTTTTCAAAATAATGATTATTAACTATATAAGCTGATGCAGTAGCTGAATACACTATTTTTCCTAAAGTCTCATTATTTATTTCTTGAAATTCGTGTAAATTATATGCTAATTTACATACATCATAATTAATTTCACTTTCAAAAAATTTTGTCAAATTATTTTCAAATTCTTCTTTTGAAACTAGAAATGTAAAATCATCCTCAAGTATTAAAACATTTTTATATCCTCGTTCCTTTGAAATTTTTAAAACCCCTAAATGAGACAAACCACAACCATAAATTCCAAAATCTGAAGTTTCAATTGCTTCAAATCGTTCAAAAGACAAATCAAAATTATTCAATTCATTTTCAATTTCCAAACGTCTGTCTGTTCTTTTATTTAAATTGATGTAAAATATTTTATCAATATTATTAGACATTTATCTTTACTTACATATTATCTTTAAATTAAATTTTAAAGAAAATATTGTGGTATTTCACCATAATAATAATAATCGTTTATGAGTGTTTTATTTTTAACCCATCTACTCATTTTTCTCTCCTGAGAGAGAGAAATCAAAACTTTATAGTCTTTATTTATATAAAAAATTTTTCCTATAAATTCTTTCGATATGATTTTTTGGGTTGAGATTTCAAACATAGTGATTTGAAACATTTTATTATTAATAAAATTTTTTATATTTAATAGTTAGAATAATTATTTCTTTATTATGACTACCTCTATTATCTTTTTTGCTTTCCCAACAGAGAAAGCAAAACTTTATAGTCTTTATTTATATAAAAATTGTTTTCTAACAATTCTTTCGATATGAATTTTTGACTAATAAAGTCGGCATTTAAAATACGCGTTGCTCTAAATAACACTATAATAATAGTCATCTATTATATTTTTATTTTTAATATACCTGCTCATTTTAGCAGAACAAATTCCTTCCATCTCTGCTGCTTTTGCTATTGTGTCCCATGTTGATAATAATTCGTTTGTAGTTTTTTCTCTTTTATACACCTTTTTGCCAGTTGATGATGTAATTTGTTTTTGAATATATGGTTTTTTCAAAGAAACGCCGTAATAACCTTCATTAGATTCACCATCAGTCCAAACGGTAGCTTTTAAAGTATATGGTGATTCATTTAAGTAAATTTTTATTTCTTTCATATCATTATCTGTTAATTCTTTATTAACGCTTGTTTTCCATTTTTGATATTCTCTCAATAGCGAAGAGTTTAATATCTTTCCGCAATCTGAAAATTCACACGAATTAAAAATAAAATTTTCAACATCTGAAATATTGGAAGTTTTTTTATATTCAACTGATTTTAATTTAATGCCCATATACCCATGATTTCCATCAATTCGTTTTGGTTTGAATCTTGTATCTAAATAATTTTTAAGAGCGTGAAATGCTTCTTTGGTTGGTTTGACTTTGCTCCATAACCGATATCTTCCTTCCAAATTTACAGACAATTCTTGCACATCCGGTCTAACAATACAAATTTCATTCACAAAATTATTAAATTTTTTATTTATTTCATCTTCAGGCAATAAAATGTTTTGATAAACCGATTCTTCATTAATCTTTATAGAATCAATAAGTTTATGCTGTTTATCAAGTTTTTCTCTCAAATTGTTAATTTCAATAATTTGCTCCAAACTATTTTTTTCAAGAAGAAGAATTTTTTCATTCGATAAATTGTTTATTGACTCTAATTCTTCATTGCGTTTTGTAAGCTTATTAAAGTTTTCAATACTATAAATTTTGGATTGTATAATTTCTTTTATAATTTTAGTTAATTTATCAATAGTAAAAATATCATTATATGCAATAATTTCTATTTTATTTTTGTCATTAATTTTAATTGTTCTTAATTGTGGTTTAATTTTTGAATGATTTTTAATGAGATTTTCAATTTCAACTTTGTTATGAACTCTAAATGCATTTTTTAGATTAAAATTGATATAATGCTTATGATGATAAGAAACTCTATTTGATAAATCATTTGTATGACCAAATTTAATAAATTTCTCTCCATTTTCATTTGTGTCATCAATTGTTCCAAAATAAATGCATTCTGTATTTACTGGAAACTGACTAATTAAAGCTTGTTCTACTTCTTTTTGTTTTTGATTAATAAGTTTATCTTTATTTTGTAATTGTAATTTTAATTGGTTGCATTCCTCATTAATTGTTTCTTGTAAAATTTGTTCTAATTTGATATAATATTCATGAATTTCGTCAGCTTTTTTTGTTCCAGCCTTTAGACAAAATTTTTTAAATGTCTCAATGTTCAATGAAATTTTTTTTATATTATGACCACCTCTTCCTTTTTTTTGCTCCTCATTTTGGAGGAGCAAACATTTGTAATCTTTATCAATTTTAAAAAATTTTTCTAACAATCTTTCCGCATTATACTTTTGATTAAAATCAAGCCATTTCCAGACACTATCTAAATCAATAACAAAATCTTTTACAGTATCGCAATTTAAATAACAATAAAAGCTTGATAAAAATAATTGTTGTTCAAAATCTGTAAAATTTTCTTTAATTTTTGTCAATAATTTAATATTATAGTCATTTGATAACTTAGTTATTGGGTTATCTTCGATAAGTTTAACAATATCTAATTGCTCCATTCAATTATACATTAATAACAATTTAGTCTTTAAGTTATTATTAATATTTTGTTTTTGTTTTAAAAAGTAAAATCAAAATATTGATTTACCTAAAGGAGGAGCAAAAATTTACCACCCAGTAGTCTTTTTAACACTAATTCTAGGACCACCGCCGCGTTTTTTTGTTTTAGAAGGGTCATATTGTTCTTCCTGGTCTTCATCTGGTAATCCCTTAGATAATTCCCAGAATTCTTTTGAACCTAATCTGAAATCATTATGATTGTCAGCTTTGTAATAAAATACTTGGTCACTCAATTTATTAGATTTGGAGTTATTATTAATAACAAGACACTCATAATTTTCAGTGCATTGGTCCATAACCTGACAAAATGCTTCGAATGTTGGAAACATACCGGCATAGTTCTCATAAATTCGTTTTCTATTTGCAATATAATTTTCTCGAAGAATGAAAACATAATCTATATTGGTTCTCAGTGTGGGAGGAATACCTAATGGGTACTGCATTGTGATGACTAACATGACCTTCCAGTGCCTACCGTTCATAAATAATAAACGCATTAACTTATCACGAGACCATGTATTGTCATATAAACAATCATCAAGAATAACAAATGCTCTTGGGTCGATTGATGAGCGTTTATATGTATCCATCTCCTTTTTGACTTGTTTTAATACGGTTCGCTGACGCTTTAAGATGTTCTCAATAATAGCTGAATTATACTCATTGTGAATAAATAATCTCGGCACCATTTTACCGTAAAAACCGTTACCTTCTTCAGTTCCAGATATCACGGTTCCAATAGGAATCTCTTGTTGATACCATAATAAATCTCTAACTAAAAATGACTTACCTGTATCACGCTTACCAATTAAAACAACAACGGGACCTTTATTTTCAGTAGCTTTAAATTGTATGCTTTTCATATCGAATTTTCTAAGCTCTAAAGTCATTATATAATATTTTGTAATAAATAATATCTAATTAAACGAAATAAACCTGAATTACCAGTACTAAATATTTAATAATTTGATAACAATATACTTGTAAATGGTTCGCGTTTTATTAAACCTTTATTTTTTTATTATATGCTATTATTTCCTAAATCAAACGAAGTCAAAGTTTTGATTGTTAATTACTTTTAGAAAGATTAAAAATACTTTAATCAAATAATTAGTTAAAAACAAAATTAATTTATATTTTAATTCACTAAAGATGATAAGCATAAATTATCAAAAAAGGAAAAATATTGAATTATTTAAACATTTTGAGGAACCAACTTCACTTTTTCTCTCTAAAACTCAAAACTATATACCTATTTATGCAAGATTTTTCAATTTAAATGATACAAATTATAATAGTATTAATTTGAATAATAAATGGTTTATTTCAAGCATTAATACCGAAAGAAATAATGAAGAAAATGATAATCTTTTTATGTGTAGAATCAAAAATATGGATAATAGTAAGGTAAAGGATAGAGAAGTTTTCTTTAAGATGGCTCCTTTGTTAGACCCATATAAATATATGATTGGTAAATATGATATTTCAAATGAAAAACTATTTAATCTACCAAAACTAAATTCAACTATGGAAGATTGTAATGCCAAGTTTATTGATAATAATAACGCAGGATATGTAGATGGTTTGTTTTTATTTTTATCAAGTCAATTAAGAAATACATTTAAATTTATTCATGGTGTAGATTATTATGGTTCTTTCTTAGCAATCAAAAATGATTTTAAAATAAATGTTTTTGATGATATAGATTACCTTAATAATTCTGAATTTTTTAATAAAAATAAGAATATTTTATTTAAGATTGACGAATATGAGCATTTATTTCAACAAGAACAAACAAAGTTGAAACCATTAACGATAGGTAATAATATAAGTTTAAAATCTTTAGCTTCGGTTGATAATGAAATATTTGATGAAGTGTTTGATGAAGAAAATACAATTGACTTAAATTACCTTAAGGATATGTCTATAGATTTAGTTGATATAACTAATTCTAATAATACTAATATGCATATAGATAATCAGGTTACATTGAAATCTAATTCTACATGTTCATCCCGTTCATCTCATACTAATGATGAAGACTTAGAAGATTGTGAAAATTGTGATGAAGATAATGAGGTATTTGATTCTGGTTCAGAAAAAAATGGAGACAAAAATAGTGATACAAGTGGAGAAAAAGATGATGATGATGATGATAATGATGATGATGATGATTTGGATGAAGAAGAAGAAAGAATTAATGTTACAATTCCAAAATTTCCTGTTCAAGTTATTGGAATGGAATATTGCAAGAATACATTTGATGATTTGATTTTAAGCAATGAATTATCTGAAGATGAGTGGTTATCAGCATTTATGCAGATAATTATGATTTTAATAACTTATCAAAAAGCATTTAATTTTACACATAATGATTTACATACAAATAATATAATGTATAATGAAACTGATAAGAAATATTTGTATTATTGTTATAAGAAAAAGTATTATAAAGTTCCAACATTTGGAAGAATATTTAAAATTATAGACTTTGGTAGAAGTATCTTCAAATTTGATGGAAAAGTTTTTTGCAGTGATAGTTTTCAAACGGGAGGTGATGCAGCTACTCAATATAACACTGAACCTTATTTTAATGAGAAGAAACCAAGATTAGAACCTAATTATAGTTTTGATTTATGTAGACTAGCATGTTCAATTTTTGATTATGTGATTGATGATTTTGAAGAAATGAAAGACTTAAGTAAAATTAACGACCCTATTAAACGTATGATTTTCGAATGGTGTTTAGATGATAAAGGTATTAATATTATTTATAAGACCAATGGTGTAGAGAGATATCCAGATTTTAAATTATACAAAATGATTGCAAGATGTGTTCATAATCATACACCACAAGCTCAATTAGAAAGACCAGAGTTTGATAAATTTTCAAAATTCAATGGAGATATTAAGAATATTGATGAAATAATAAATATAGATAAAATTCCATCACATGTTTAGAATTATTTTATTAATGATAATCCATAATAGATTTTATTTATATATATATTATGGATAACTTTGGATTTATAATAACTAGGCATGTTAATTCAGTATTAACAAATAAATATTGGAATCATAGTGTTAAGCTGTTAAGAACGTTATATCCGTTAAAAAAAATAGTTATAATTGATGATAATAGCAACTATGATTATGTTAAATCTGAATTTGACTACAAAAATGTAGAGATAATACAATCAGAATTTCCTGGAAGAGGTGAGCTTTTGCCATATTATTATTTTTTAAAATATAAATTTTTTCAAAATGCAATCATTATTCATGATAGTGTTTTTTTTCATAAAAGAGTAAATTTTGAAAAATTAAATGGAATAAAAGTTATTCCTCTATGGTTTTTTTACTCAGATAAAGAAAATATTGAAAATACTAAACGAATAACTTCTTGTTTAAAAAATAATTTTATATTAGATAGTAAAATTAATAAAGAATTAAATGTTCTTGGTTTATCAACAGATAAATGGAATGGTTGTTTTGGAGTTCAGTCATATATAAATTTATCATTTTTACAATCAATACAAGATAAATATAATATAATCAACATGATTCATGCTGTTAAATGTAGGGAAGATAGATGTTGTTTGGAGAGAATTTTTGGATTAATTTTTTGCACAGAAATTCCAGAATTATTTAAAAAAAAATCATTATTTGGGGACATCATGAAGTATGAGAAATGGGGTTATACATTTGAACAATATATGATTGACTTAAAAAAAGGCACTATACCAAGACTTGTTGTCAAGGTTTGGACCGGTCGCTAATTGTTAAATGTTTTGCTGGATGATGCACATGTTCCGCCTATATAATAAACATCATATTTAACATTTATTGGTTTTGTTTTTGAATTTGATGAGTAAGTAAAAGACCAAGATAAATCTGCATAATTTACACCTTTTGTGGTTATACAAGTGTATATACTATCTTCATATTGAGCATAAGCCCCTCGGTTAATGCTTAAATCCTGTGGAAATATATTAATTGGTTGATTACCAGGACCACCTAAATGGTTTGCTAAAATATGTCCGGCATCACAATCCTGAACACCGTCATCATCCAATGAACGCGCATAATTTTGTGTGCATGTTGTGGTGTCAGTTCCTTTGTTCATATTTTGTATTGAAACACTAACACTTGCAGACGATATCACAGGTATATTATTATGTAAAGTATAATAATATGTTCCACTAGTTCCACCTCCAATTGTTAGCAAATTTTTGCCTTCTACTGGACATGGAACTGTCGTACAATAGCAACTTGTTGTCGAATTATACGCATTTATTCCTATTTTTACACCTTTTCTCATTTAAAACGCCCATTTTACTGGACAAAAAATAAGAAAAAGTGTAAAATCAATAGTAGGAGTTTCACCTACGATGGTCTAACTTTTTCCTCTTCCTTTTGAGTATTTGAAGAGGTGAAAGACGAAATTTGAAAACATAATGGTCTTTGTTGTTTTTCTATCCAACATTTTGCTAAATTCATTATGTTTATGGAAGAGTTCGCATCTCTTGTTCTAAATACGGTTTGTTTGACTTGAGGTCTCACGCAGTTAGAGCAAACTAAAAGACGAAATTGTTTCTCTCCATTTTTATGTCTGTAGTAATCCAAGTTATTATAACATTCGCAACATTTCTTACTTGTATTACATTCATTAATAGTAATTGTATCGTATTTCTTATGGATTTGTTTTCTTAATCCCTTATTCATGGTAGGCATAAAATGCTTCATTTGAGTGCTTCTTGACCAATTACCATAACCAATAAGAATATTTTCTCCAAAAGTTTCTTTTATTTTATTTAGAAATGTATCTATGGATTTCTTACCATAACTATATTGCCTAAATTTCATTTTTCTCCATGTTTCTCGTTTATAAAATTCAGTTGTTTCCTTATTCAGTTTATCCTTTTCTACAAGATACACTTTGAATTTATTATAATCTACTGATTTACTATTTTGTAATGATAAATGAGTTTCCTTTTCTATGATGTTATTTCGTTTCTTTTCTTCCAATAATATTCGCTGGTTTGTTTTCGCTTTGCTTTCTCGTTTTCTTTGCGGTGCAGTATATTGTAATTTATTACCATTTTTATCCATCATATAAACCAACGAACGCTTACCAGGGTCACAACCAACAACATTCCTTTCCTCCAATGTATCTAATTGTTCTTTTGATAAATCTTCAATATTGTAAAAATCTTGTTCTGGTAAAGTAGGAACTCTTGAACCCCATTTTTTATCCTTCAAATCTTTTCTGATAAATAATAAACAACACGAAATACCATCTGTTTGAATTTGATAATGAAATTGATAATGTTTATTTTTGAATATTGTATTTTTTAAATTCAAAAAATTACACCATACTTCATTTTGGTTTTCTTTTACATTACTTAACAATTCACCCTTTTTTACTTTGTTTCCATCTTTATCTTTGTTAGGACAAAACAAATTTATTAAACTCGCAGTATCTATGATGATATGCTTTGGAATAATATTGTTTCGTAATGGTAATGGTTGAAATAACTTACTTTCCATTTTTTCTAATATTTCATTCATATACAACATTCCTTTCAAATATTCAAAAGGTCTAACTTTCACATCATAATGAATTGTCTTTTTAATTTCAGTAGGTAAAATGTTGGATAAATGAGTATTTTTCCATTCATTAAACATTTCATCAGTTTCATTATTCAAGTTCATAAGTTGATGTTTCAATTTGAATAAAATAGATTTATCTTCAGTTATTTTTGATGTTGTTATATTGATAAATCTTAAAAAGTACTGGATAAAATGTTCTTGAAAATTATTATGTAATGAAGTATGAATTTGTGTTGCTAAATAAGGTAATAAAAATGTTGTATTTTTCAAATTTGTTTTCTCGTGGTTAAGTAAAGGTTGATATTCTTCTTGATAAAACTTGTCTAATGTTTCTAAAAGTTCAGTATCCTTACATTTCTTTCCTCTATTATCCCTTGTTCCAAGTGATTTTATACAATAGGAAATAAAAATTTCATCTAATTCAGGTAAGGGTTGCTTATTTGTATAGCAATTCAAAACATATAACCGAATAAATTGATAAGTGTGAATAACTAAATTGTTCATTTCAAAAACCAAATTATTTATATCAGGTTGTATCATTTCACAATTCAATAAAATGGTTTTGAGTGGTATTTTAAATGTTTTGTAAGCGGATTTATCATTATTCCTAAACTCTTTGAATTCATCCTTCAACTTTTTCTTCTTTCCTTTCATTCTATATATTTACTAAAGATTATATTTATATAAATTTTGACGCAATATTTTATATAAATTTCCTAAATGTTTTCTTTTATTTTCTGTAATTTTTCCTTTTTATTCAAATAAGCAGTTTTAGCATATTCTTTCTTTTTTTCAGGCGAAACTTCATATACATAATTCGTTTTTTTCTTATACTCTTTATTTTTATTTATAATTTCGTCTTTATGATTTTCATAATAAGTTTTACTTCTTGGAGGTGCTGTATAATTTTTTAGTTTTTCTTTTAATATACTATTTTCTTGTTTTGTTTTTTCTAATTCTTCTTCTAATTCTTTAATTTTATATTCTTCATTCATTTTTGACTAATAAATAATAAGAATATATTTTTAAATATTTTTATTATTAAATTATAAAATGGGCGTTTTAAATGAGAAAAGGTGTAATAAATAATATTTGATTTTAAATTTAAAATGTAGGATTATCAGTAAAAACAGGGGTAACTTTTTTACCTGCTCCAGCTGTCATAATTGGATTGATTTGCTCCATTACAAAATTAGCTAAAATTACACTGAAATAAACTAAAAGAGTATCTCTAATTAAAAGCTTTAATGGTTTACTTTCTTTTTCAATATATCTCATTTCTAAAAATTTTATTACTAAAAATGTAAGTGAAATTACTGCTGCTATTATAAATATACTAGTCATTTATTAATTTATCGAAGAATAATCTTATTAATAATTTTACGCAATTTACTCTAAAATTTCTATTTCATCTATCAATAAATCTGGTAATAAATCTAATTTTGGTTCTTCAATATTATGAATATCTAAATTATCTAAACTAAAATCTTGGTCTGAAATATTTAATTTAATATTATCATCGTCTTCTTCAGATTCTCTTTTTCTTTGCTCATTTCTTATATTACTTATTTCTTCTAATCTATCAATATTTTTTGGTGCATTTATTTGAGTTACGCCATTATCTGATTTTACATAGTCTATATTATTGAAACTGACACCATTTTTTTGTAATCCAGATGCAGTAACAGCAGGTGCGTTTTCTATAATTGGTTCATGAGTTACTTCTTCTTTTATTTCTTCAATAACATCTTCTTCAACTGATTCATCCATATAAGCCTTCAATATAGCTTCAACAGGAATACTTTCTCTCAAGGTATTTAATATACACTCTTGAACAATAACTTCTAATTCTCTATAATTTTTCTGAATCTGCAATGGTTCAATGCCATATTGGAATAAATATACATTCTTATAAACCTTTCTGGCTACATTGATATAAACTTTATGAACAAAATCGTCTAATTTAGGTACATTAATATCAATCTTCTTTTGTTTTTGTCCAACTCTCATAGCTGTTAAAACTTTTAGTTGAATAATATGAACACATGTCACTAAATCTTCTAAATAATTACAACCGGATTTTTCGCATATTCTTTTTCGCTCATTTTCAACAATTTGCTGATTCCATTTTGGAATTCGAGAGATTAAATTCTGAAAGGTCATTAAATATTTATCCATCTCATTATTTTCTTTACACATTTTGATTGATTCTTCAAGAATAGATTTATAACCATCAATTACTAAAGGCGTTAACAGAGTTACTAATCTAGCTCCCCATTCATTTTTAGACTCATGAAGCGCACTAACATTAAAGTCATCCATTTACATAAAACTTATATTTTCTAAACATAATTCTGAACTTAAAAAGATAAAATTTAATATAAATAATATTAATAATTTTTCATTCCTAAATTCTCTCCTTACACGATTAAAACATATCAATAATTCGTATCGTCTTTCTGTTGTTAATAAATTTTCAAAAAATTTTGAACTTTCTAATAATAATATTATATCTAAAGCACTATATCCTTTTTCATAAAATTTTAAACATAATATCATAAGTTCATCTAATGTTATTTTTTTATTTATTTTATTCAATTCTTTTGATAGAGCATATGACTTCTGAATTTTTATATCTTTCATTTTAAAAATCTCATTTAAATTATATTTATACAAGTTAATAGTCTGACCATTGATTACCGGTTCAGGAACATATATTTCACAAAATCTTGAAATAATAGGTTTCATTAAACTATATTTATCTTCAGCCACAATAAAAAAACGTGTATTATGACTAAATAACTCTATACATCTTCGTAATGCTGATTGAGCATCCATTGTTAATTTGTCTGCATTTAATAATATTATACTTTTAAAATTATTACCTCCATTTGAATTTATATGTGTTTTTGCAAAAAATTTAAGTTCTTCTCTAATAAATTTAATACCTTTACCATGTGAACAATTTACATACATAATAAAAGATTTTATTTTCACTCTGTCATTATCATAAATTTTACTAATAAATTCATTCACAATTGAACGTTTACCACTTCCTGTTGGTCCATGGAAAATAATGTTTGGTATTTTATGAATTTCATGAAAGTAATTTAATTTTTCTTTTATATTTTGATGAATAATTAATGACATTAAGTTACTATATTTTACGAAGTGTTTTTATATTTAAATAGAACGTATTAATTTATTTAATTAAGTAATTAGTAAGCAATTAGTAAGAAATTTATAATTACATATATATTATTATCAATCTAATAATAATAAACTCTTATTAGATTGATAAAATTCCAAAAAAGAACGAACACATTTAGGATAAGAGGTTGATTTCATCATTATATAAAATATATAATTATTACTTTAAGCATTTTTATAAATTATTGAAAAAATATTTATAAAAAATATTTAATTATACAGAGCTTGTTAACGATTGTGTATATGGATTATTTTTAAATGCAGTCAGAATATCAGGATTAATTCTATCGCATCCAGCACATTCATTATAGTATTGAGGTGAATGAATAGCTCCATAAGTCTGGACAGATGGTGGTAATGAACTTAATCTAGAAAATGCTGGATTTACTCTTCCAGAAAATCTATCACAATCATCCTTACAATGAACATTCATCTGTTGATTAAATATTTGTGTTCCTCCTTGATTAGTTCTATTGTAAATAGTTTGTGATTTAATATCATTATTATGTTGTCTATATGCTGATTCATAATTCATATCACCATAACCAGTTGCATAACCACCTGCAGAAGTAAAATATTCACTACTAGTAGTATCTCTTTGTGTCAAATCAGGAGATGTATAATTATTAACATATAATCCTTCTTTTTGATTATTAATATTAAATGTAGAAGCATAGAGTGTGGTTTCTTTAATAGTAGTTGATGTTGAGTCTTGTGGATTATAAACAGGTCCTTTAACCATAGATGATGTTCCTACATCACCAAAAACTCTTACATTATTAATAGTCTCATCTTTCCTTGTGGGCTTTAATATATCCATTAAAGGCGCAATTACAGCACCAATTGCACCACTAAAACCACTTCTTAATGTGTCGGGTTGTTTGACTGTTGAACGGTGGTTCTCATAATTTGTGTGACTTTTAAGAAATTCATTTTTATCACTACCATCACCACGTCCCATAGCAGATGATGGGTTTATTCCACCTTTAAAAGGTTCATGACGTTTAGCAGCTTCATAATTTTGAGGAGCAGATGCTGCTTTTACTTCAATAGAACCGGCTGGCCCCATATAATCAACAGGAATGTCATTTCTTCTAATAAGACCCATCTCCTGAATAGGTCTTAAAGTTTCACCTTTAGATGCTCCAGTAGTAGTTAACCATCTATCTTGAGTATTAATAAAAAATGTATCTGGTCTTTGTTTTTCGACACGACCTAACATCTGAGTTGTTGGAGCGGTTTTAATAAATGAATCAGCTGGACCTTCATGACCTAATAATTCATACTCTAATTTAGGATTAGTATCAACTCTCAATTCGTCTACTGTTTTAGGCAACCATTTATCTCTTGCTTCCATACCAGAATTATAACCATTTGAACCATTTATACCATAACCTTTGTCCAATCCAGGCCCAACCATAATACTATCAAATGGTTTAACATTGTTATTTTTCATAGCAGGATTAACACGTGATTGAAAGAAATCAGATTGATTAGGCATACCATAAGCCCATTGCATATTTTCTTCTGGTTTGAATAAAGGTGCTTGCTCAATTTTTTTTATAGTTTGAGAACCAGAACCAATCATATTATCCAAAACAGATTCAGTAATATTGACATCATATGTTTTACCCTTAACTTTTCCTCCGTTGAAAGGAATCATATTATTATGTTTAAATTGGTCTGAGTTTAGATAATTACCAGTTAGAGAGAATATATCCTGTGGATTTTGACCTACTGATACTCCTTTTCTCTCTTTTTGTTGATATAAATTTTGATTAAAGTATTTATCAGTTGCTGTATTTGGATTTGGGTAATTTTGAACTGTATCAGATAATTGATTTATATTTGTTACAGGAAAATTTTGAGGAGGAATATTTGTATTTGGTAAATAATTTCCATGACTTTCACTTTGTCTTGTAGATAAATTTGTTCTAGTTCCCATATTTACAAAATTTTCTTGTGTTATTTTTCTGATTTCTTTTTTAGTGCAATCTTCGTTTTTTTGATTTGATATTACATACATACCACCTAATGCTATTAATGGGAGCGCTATTTCCATATTTATATATATAAAGTATTATATTTTAATTCATATATAATAATCTAAATCTGCCTTTAAAAAGCAAGTAAATTAATGAATTTAATTTATTAAATATTTTGACATGAATTGGTTTGAACACATACTGTTGGACCTCCTACATATCCACCTCTAATTAGATTATAACTTGATGGTAACATTTGTTTTGTCTCATCTAAAACACAATCCCTCTTTGGTGTGAAGTAATCTTTTTCTAAAATTCTTGTACTTAAATTATTTTGAAATGGAATACAAACATTTGATTGTGGATTTAATGGAGGATATTCCCAATCAGTTTGTGCTAAATCTCTATACCACCATGCAGGATTTGTTGCTCTTGATTGTTCTGTTGTTAATGTAGAACAAGTTGGATATTGAATTGCTTGATTTGGCACATCATATCTCTGGTACTCATCTTTTCCTAAACAATCTCTGCTTATATGTCTATTCACACCTCTTAAATCGCTTTCTAAATTTATAGTATTTGTTCTTAAATTTGCTCCCCATTTTTGAGGAATAATTTGCGGGTCTTCCATATAACAAGGTGTATCACCGTTACCAGGAACATTTAAAATCCATCTTCCAGGGTCAGTTGATTGTTGTAGTGATTTTTTTGTTCTACAATCATCATATTTAAATCTTGTAAATGCCATTTTATAATTATATTATATATTTTAATTTAATTTAATTTTAATACTTATTTATTTATTAATTTAAATACTTATTTATTTATTAATTTAAATACTTATTTATTTATTAATAAAATGGATTTTTTAGAAAAACCAACTACATTGTGTTTAAATATGATTGTTAAAAATGAAAGTAAAATCATTAAAAGATTATTTGACTCTGTAATTTCTATTATTGACTCATATTGCATTTGTGATACCGGTTCAACCGATAATACTATTCAGATTATCGAAGAATACTTTAAAGAAAAAGGTATATCTGGCAAAATTGTTCAGGAACCATTTAAAAATTTTTGTCATAATAGAAATTTTGCATTACAGTCTTGTATCGGTTTATCTGATTATGTCATATTACTTGATGCAGATATGATTTTAGAAATTAAAAATTTCGACAAATCTATATTAAATTCTGCTCAAAGTTTTAACGTCCTTCAAGGCAACAATTCATTTTATTATCAAAATCTTAGAATTATTAGAAATAATGGATTATATAAATATGTTGGAGTTACACATGAATATATTGATACTCCACAAAATAATACAATAATTAATTTGAATAAATCTGATATTTTTATAAATGATATTGGAGATGGTGGAGCTAAATCTGACAAATTTGAAAGAGATATTCTCTTACTTACTAATGGAATAAAAGATGAACCAAATAATCATCGTTACTATTTTTATTTGGGAAATAGTTATCATGACTTGGGAAAATATGAAGAAGCTATTCCATTTTATATAAAACGTATTGAATTTGGCGGTTGGCAAGAAGAAGTATGGTATAGTTATTATAGACTTGGATTATGCTATAAAAATTTAAATAAATTTGCTAATGCTTTATATTATTGGCTAGAAGGATATGATTTTTATCCTAATCGTCTGGAAGCATTATATGAAATCATTAAATATTATAGAGAAAAATCAAAACATAAATTATGTTACAATTTTTATAATCTAGCAAATGAAATATTGGAACAGAACTTTAATAAAGATACATATTTATTTTTACATAATAATGTTTATACTTACGAAATATATTATGAATATACAATATTTTCAGCTTATTGCGGAATCAAAAATATTGATAAACAAATAATTACCGTTTTTAATAATTCAAATAATAATATGGAAATTGATAATGTTTTATCTAACATGAAATTTTATAAACAAATTTTACAAAATAAAACACTTTATTATGTCGACAGCTCAATTAATTCAAACATAAATAATGAAAATATTAATTTTGTTTCATCATCTAGTTGTTTAATAAAAAAACCTAATAGTGATGGATATTTTTGTAATATAAGATATGTTAATTATAATATTCAGCCTAACGGTAGTTATATAAATTGTGAGAAACATATTATTTCTATTAATAAATTTGTTGAATTTGATAAAAATTTTAATCTTATTAAAGAAGACTGGTTAGAAGTTGAATTTGATGGAAGACGATATATTGGTATTGAAGACGTTAGAATATTTTATGATAACTATAAAGATAAATTAATTTACATAGGAACTGGATATCATCAAACAAACAATATTGGAATTGTTTCAGGTGATTATGATTTGAATTCTAAAAAACTTATAGTAAATGAATTAAAACAAAATTTTAACAGTTCTAGTTGTGAAAAAAATTGGGTTTTTGTAGATTATAAAAAAGATAACTATATTATATATGATTGGCATCCATTAAAAATTTGTAAATTAAATGAAAATAATACTATTACAGTTTCTGAAACTAAAGAAATGCCAAAAATATTTTCAAAAGTACGTGGCTCAACATGCGGTTTTAATTATACAAAAAAAATAGATGAAAAATCTAATGGCAATATTAAGATTAATATTGAAGAAACTGAAATATGGTTTGTAAATCATATTGTGTCATATGATAATCCAAGGCATTATTACCATATTATTTCTATTTTTGACGCTGATATGAATTTACTTAGATATTCCGCACCTTTTAAATTTGAAGGCGAACCAATTGAATATTGTTTAAGTATTGTTGTAGAAGATAATCAAGTTTTAATAAATTATAGCACATGGGACAGAACAACTCGTATTGGAGTTTACGATAAAAAATATATAGATTCAATCGTAAAATATAGTTAATAATTATCAATTATAGAATTTGAATGATTACATGGATAAGGCTCAAATAAATCTGGATTTTCTGTATATAAAATATACCACATATTTACTTCCCACATAATTGTACCAGTCTCATTCATAATTTCAATACATTTTTCTTTCATTAAATCTGCAAATTGTAAGAGAATATTTTTATTACCACCAAAAACCCCACCTGCGAAATACCATGATATTTGTCTTAATATATCAATATTATAGTGCAATGATAAATCCCATATATGTCCAATTCGCACTTTTTCATATTGTTTATGGTATAAATTATTTAATTTTTGAATAAATTCATCATCAGACCAATTACATACTTGTTTTATTCCAAAATCAATCCAAATAAAATTATCAGAATGAAAAATATCATTTTCTATAGCTTTTCTTATCCATTCTGTTTTATTACAGATTGTAAACATATATTCAAGTGTATCTTTTGAAGGATTATCTGTATTTAATGTAAAAGTATGTAAATTATTTATATATTTATACAAATAACTCTCATATTTATTATATTTTATGAGAAGGGTTGTATCTTTATCATAATCATTTGGTTGAATTAAATTATACATTTTTTCATCAAGAAAAATTATTTTTGGCGTTGTTGATTGTAAAAGTAATTTACCTAATAAATAATAACTAGTAATATCTCTATCTTCCCTCGAATTAATATCGCTTACAAATGCTGAAACAATTGTGGTCATAAATAAATAAAAATAAATTTATTCTCTATATATTTATTTACATATAATATATATATTTATTTACATATAATAGTTAAAAATCTCAACCAACCCGAATAAATTGAACAATGGTTAAAGGCCCTAGTAGAAATCCATAACTTAAACCTGAACCACCACTAACTAATGTATAATACATATCTATTTTGATTGTATCAGTAGTACCATTAGCATTAACAGCACAACTTATAGTGATACTTTCCCCAAAATTGTCCTGAACTATATTTTGCCAAAAAATAATGCTATTTTTAGAAATACTAATATTTCCAGAAAGTTGATCATTTGGAGCAGGTAATACTGGTCCTACATATATAGTTCCGCAAATTATCCATATACCAGCTTGAGAAGGAGTATATGACACAATATTACCTGTAAAGCCATATGATACGTCCGTAATAGAATTAAGACTAGCATCAATAATAAATCCTGATGTGAATGTTCCTGTAGGACCAGTATTACCTGTAGGTCCTGTATCACCTGTAGGTCCTGTAGGTCCTTTTGCACCAGTATCACCCTTACAACTTCTACCTGTTGGTCCAGTGACAGAAGGTCCGGTCGAACCAGTTGGTCCCATTTGACCTATTGCTGATGGACCAGTTGGACCAATAGGACCTAAAGGACCTTGAGTTCTTAAATCGCAACATTTAAGTGCACCTAAATATTGTGGATAATTAGCGTAATTTCTAGACATTTATATATAATAATTATAATAAATTATTATAAATTATATTTATACATTAATTATTTGTAGCAGACGTTCTTTATCTACATTGTCATAATCAAATAAATATTTGTTACACCATTCTGTATTCTCATTTGTAGGGGAAACATATAAATGTTCTTTACAATCATTTCCAATAAATCCATTGTCAATCAATTCTTTTTCTGGAATAACATAAAATTTTCCATTTTTACAATGTAGCCAATACAAATCATTATCTCCTTCTTGATAACTTTGATTCACACATTTTCCATCAATTCTGCATTTATATTTAATTAAATTAAATATAAAAGAATTTGGATTATTATGTGTAATAGAACCTACTTTTTCTTGAACTTTTTTCTCTCCAATTTTAAAATCATAAACAAGCCCTTCTGTATCATTGTTTACGAATTCAATAAAATCTATTTTTGTTTCTCTTAAATTACGATATTCTTGTTCTTGTTGTTGGCTTTTGCTTGTTGGAGTATTCAATGTCTTAAAATCAAATTTAATTGTTGAATTATAATAAATAGTTAGTTTTTCTATTAAAGTTTCAGAAGTAACTTCATATTTATTATATTTTGATTTTTGTGCGACTCCAATAGTTTTTAAACCATGAACTTCTTGATATGGTATCAACCACATTTTTTTGTCTTCTTCGCAAATACATAAAAGAATACAATTATCATATCTTCCATTATTTAATCTAAAATAATATTGTTCTCTCTCAGTTTTTTTGTTAGTTGATTTAACTTGAATTCCTAACCACAAATCTTGAAGTTCATCAAATTTTTTAATAATTATATCAGATTTACAACCATCAAAAGTTTTAGTTACTGCAAAATTATTGCTTACTAAATGTTTAAAATAATTAATACATTTCATTTCTTGTATACAACTATTTTTATTCTCATCCAATGATCTAAATTCTTTTAGTTTTTCTCCTGTATTTTTATTTACACATTTAGGACAATTAATACCTTGATTTAAAGATTGAAAATTTTTCCAACATACATTATTTTCATGACCACATGAAGCAATATAATTTAATTTCTGTCTATTATTAGTATAATAATTATTAAATTCATTTTTGGTATAAGTTAATTTACAATTTTTACTTTCAAAATAAGATGACATCGATTCATATGTTGGTATTTCCAAAGCACAGTTCCTACATTTTATTCCGTGACCAATTAAAATTTCTTTTAATGAAATATGGTTATTATGACCACAAGAAGCTGTATATTCCATTTTGTCTAATTGATTTTTATATATAGTGCTTAATAAGAGACAACTTCTTTGAGAAAAAATATCTTGAACTTGCTGGTATGTATATCTAATAGGCATAGATTATATGGTATTATATCTTTATATTAGTTTAATAGTTAATTATTAAATTAATAACATTGACACTGATAATTTGGATTTTACAAACATTTATTATTTTGACACCATTTATGCTGAGGGCAACTGTGCTAAGCAGAGGCGTATGCTGCCAAGACTTGCGACATTATATTTAACAACGAGAGGCAAATCGTTCTCAAGATAAACTTCAATTTGTTGGCATAAATTAGTGCATTTTATAAAATAACCAAGGTTCTTAAGTGAAAATTCTCCTTGAATAATTTTAGACGAATCTTGCTTTGAAATAAATCCCATACTACCGTCAGATTCAGCACGATGAATTTCAGCAGAAGCAAATTGACCAGAACATTTAAAAATTAATTCATTGCCAACAGACTTAATTTCTAACTTCTCTGAAATGCATGACAAATCTCGAATAATTTTTTGGAAATCAGCAGATGGTAAATTAATAATAGATGAAAAAGTAACATCTGGATATTGCAACTCTTCTGGGTCAGGTTCAATCAAACGTAGTTTCTGTGTCTTGCATTGTTTTATCTCTCCATTTTCATATTTGAGAGATAAATAAGAGACAATTCCATCTACATAATCAGAATTTTCAATGTAAATAGTCAATGTTTCATCATTTTCAATCGTGTTAATTAATTTAAATAGATGAAACATATTGACACCAATAATTATTTTCTCTTTTTTGCACTCATAGAATTCAAAATTTTGTGCAGATAAAAATAAATGAACTAAAATAGTATGTGATTTATCCATATTAATAATTCTCATACCATCAGGTTCAAAAGTAATATTTGTCTCTAATAATATATCTTTTAATGCAGTCATAAGAGTCCTAAATGGAGCAATTTGAACTGTTTTAATGGTAAGAACGTTTCCTTCAGTAGATTCAATAACTTGGTTCTTGTTTGAAAATGCGGACATTATAGTAGATTTTAATTTAAAATCTTTAAATACTTATGTATGTAAATATTTTAACGCAATTAAATTATATAATTAAATTTTAACTTTTGGAACTCTCCTTGTTCCGTGGCCATGTTTTGCCTTTGCTCTTTTTGCTAAAGTTAATGCCTTGGATTTCGGTTTACAACCTTCTTCTAATATATTATAATCAACAGCTGCTGCTTTTCCTGCAGTTATTGAGCTAGCTAAACGAGCCACACCCCACGATTGAGCACTTTGATTTGGTCTTGAACCTGACGAATAATATGCACCAGCACCTTTATTAATAATTTTTGCTAAAGCTGATTTGGAACAACCAGTTGCTTTTGCAAGCTCATCAGTAGCACCAATTTTGTCAACATGATACATTTTTTCTGCATTGATTATGTGGTTGGATTTTTTAGACTTGAAAGATTTTACTTTTGGTCTTGAATGATAAACTCCTTTCCTGTAAAGACTACGAGATTTCATAAGCTCTTTGCTTTGTTTTTTTCTATCTTTTTGCGTCAATCTCTTTGGTAAATATCGTAAATTAATTTTCATATTATATATTAATATTATAACAACTCTATTATTGATTTATTAAGGATATTAGAATCAAATATTATATTATTTTTATAATTTTATATGTTTTTATTAAAATATATTTAAAAACATTTTATTACTTATTATAATGTCAGAACCAAAACGCGGCGATTGTCTAACAACTGTTGACAAATTATATGAAAGGTATAAGGATAATGAATATATGTTGCAAAGAATATATAATCATGTTCATGTTTATTTACCAAATACACTAGAAAATGAGTCTAAAAATCATGAGAAAAGAAAGAACCTTAATACTTATCTCTCTGAAGAACAACAGATTTTTATGCAAGTTTTTTTAAGTAAGAATAATTATTATTATTTACCTAATAATAACTTCTATTATGAGTATAATGGTAAAGATTATTTTATAGTTAAAGAGGATGAAATATTACACAAACTTCTCTCGACTATTTCTAAAGAAAGAACCCTTTTACAATGGAAACATAAAACTAAGGCTGCGATTATTAAACAAATTAAAGAGCGAAACTTATTTAGTTCGATTCCTGAAACTGACACAATACAGAATGTATTAAATTACCTTTATCCTTCTATTTTTTCTTCTAAAAATACAGCCAAATATTTTCTTACTATAATTGGTGACAATATTTTTAAGAAACATACTGATTTTACATTTATTGTAAGTCAAAAAATGAGACAATTATTGGATGAGCTTGAGAATGTTGCTGCATCTTCTATTGGAAATAATAATATTTCATATAAATTTGTTACTAAATATCATGAAACACATACTTTTAATAATTGCAGATTAATTAAAATTAATGAAAATTATTCTAATGAATATTGGAGAGAATCTCTTAAAAAAATTGGATTAAACTTGCTATGTGTTGCTGCTCATTATTCAAATAGACATATTAATTCTGATAATTTTCTTAATACAAAAGCAGATGATGAACTCATAAATTATGTATATACTTTAAAAAATACAACTGAAAATGGTTTAGTAGAAAAATTTATAAGCGAATATATTGAAAAAACAACTGAAGGATTTAAGATTGAATGGAAAAATATACACTTTATCTGGAAGCAATTTCTCTCTAGTAATAGTTTACCAATTGTTATTTTTTCTAACTCTTTTAAAAATATACTTAAGACAAACATTCAATATGATGAGGAATCTGACTCTTTTGTTGGTGTAACTAGTAAATATTTACCTATATATAAAGATTTTATTGAGTTTTGGGATTCAACAATAATTAATTCACCATCATCTGATTTTGAAAATGAACTTGAAATCGATGAAATTAGCTCTTTATTCAAACAATGGTCTAAAAATAGAAATGTATTATCTGAAGAGAATATTATTCGAGTATTGAAACATTTCTTTTCAAGTGAAATTATTGATGATAAATATGTATTAAATATTACATCTACGCTTTGGAATAAATCCAATGATATTCAGTGTGTAATACCATATATTAAAGAACAAATTAAAAATAATCATACTCTTTCACTTATAAGCTTTGATGATATATATAATTATTATCAGAAATATTCTGGCGGAGATTTACCATTAAAATTTATTGTTAGCAAAAGATATTTTGAAAAATATTTATATTATAAATTTTCAGATTATATTGTTTATGAAAAATTTGTCAAACCTGAATGGATTGATTATTAATTATAATGTTAATGAAATTATTACATTATAATTTATGCAGAATTTCCGGCAATGAATTGAAGACCAACACCAGATGTTCCTACACCTTCACCATCAAATGAGTGAGGAGATAATGGCCCACCTAAAACCATACCACCTCTCATCTTACGACTTCTGAGTCTTCCACCAGAAGCATTTAAAGCTCTATCAAGCGGCGCACCTAATTGCATTGCATTTTCCATAGGATACATTCCATTTCCCATAGGAGCACCAGTTCCACCTCTCATCTTACGAGACTTGTGACCCTTATGGAATAAGGTAAAATTACCTTTCTTAGCAATATATCCCAACTTTCTTAAATGCTTAATACTCTTCTTTCCAATAGTATGCTTTCTTTTAGAAACAATACGTCCGTGCTTGTTCTTCATTAAATCACTCTTTGTAAGACTACCTGTAGTTTTTTTAGCAGTTCCGTGCCAAACTTGAGCTTTGCTACCAAATGTTTGTTCAGTCATTATAAGATAAAATGAGAAAATAATTATTTTCTAAAATAATTAAAAAACGCATTTAATATTACTTTAATAACGATTAACTGGTGACATTCCACTACCCCCAGGCATACCTTCAACTCTACCTAAATAATTTACATTTAATGGCTGACCCAGATAAAAATTACCATATTGTATTTTTCCACCTTTTGTTGTATTTACAACTTGAGCAATTCTCGTTGCATATGAAATTTTTGATGATGTAGCGTCTGAACCAGGTGTATTTTTATCATACTTATTTGGTATACAATAACAGTTATTTTGAACAGATTGATTTGGATATAGTGCATTTAATGTTGCTGCGTAATATATCATTCGAGATGTATCTTTTCTTGCACCTGGTATAAAATTTCGCTGTGCGTGCATAATAATATTAATGTTGATTTTATTTTATTAATTTAAATAAAATTGATTATAAAAATTAAGTTAAAAATAAAATTACATATTATACTAAAAATGAAGACAAGTAACAACGCTAATAGTGATTTATTCTTTGATGTTCAACAGAAGACCGATAAGCAGCATATCTTGGATAATCCAGATACATATATTGGTTCCGTTGAAAGTATCGATTCTGATATATGGATTATGAGCGAAGATGGTGAGAAAATTGTTGAAAAAAATATTAATTATATTCCTGGTTTATTTAAATTGTTTGATGAAGGTATTGTTAATTGTCGTGACCATGTTGTCAGAATGAAAACAAGAGTTGATGCGAATGTAGAAAATGCATTACCTGTTTCGCATATTGATATTACCATTGAATCTGATGGTTCAATTACTATGGTTAATGATGGTAATGGTATTGATGTTGCTGAGAAAGACGGAGTTTGGATTCCAGAACTAGTCTTTGGACACCTTAGAACTTCAACGAATTATAATAAAGAAGAAAAGAAAATTGTTGGTGGTAAGAATGGATTTGGTTTTAAGCTTGTTTTGATTTGGTCTAGTTATGGTCGCATTGAAACAGTTGACCATATTCGCGGACTTAAATATATTCAAGAATATAAAAATAATTTAGATGAAATTTGTAAGCCTTCAATTACCAAATGTAAGACGAAACCATATACTAAAATTACGTTTACACCTGATTTTACTAGATTAGGTATTTCCGGTTTAACACCAGATATGATTTCCTTACTTAAGAAGCGTGTTTATGATATTGGCGCAATCACTGATAAAAATATTAAGGTGAAATATAATAATGACCTAATTCCTGTCAAGAATTTTGAACAATATATCAGCATGTATATTGGCGATAAATCAGTTGCACCACGAGTTTATGAAGAAGGCGGCTCAGATGGTCGATGGGAATATGCTGTTGCTCTTACACCATCCGATGAATTTGTACAAGTATCATTTGTAAATGGTATTCACACTTCTAAAGGTGGAAAACATGTTGAATATATTTTGAATCAAATTGTTAGAAAATTAGTTGAGTTTATTGAAAAGAAAAAGAAGACGAAGGTCAATCCTAATACTATTAAGGAGCAATTAATTTTGTTCTTAAGGTGTGACATTGAAAATCCTGCATTTGACAGTCAAACTAAGGATTATATGAATACTCCTTCATCTAAGTTTGGCTCTAAATGTGAAGTAAGTGATAAGTTTATTGAAAAGGTTGCAAAGATGGGTGTAATGGATGCTGCATTGCAATTAACAGAAGTTAAGGAAACCAAAGCAGCTAAAAAGACTGATGGAACCAAGAATAAATCTGTTAGAGGTATTCCAAAGTTGACAGATGCAAATTGGGCTGGAACTGAAAAGTCAAATAACTGTATGTTAATTCTTTGCGAAGGAGACTCAGCTAAAGCAGGTATTCTTTCAGGTTTGTCATCTGAAGACCGTAATATTGTTGGTGTTTATCCTTTGAAAGGTAAACTTCTTAATGTTCGTGGTGAAGCTGTAAAGAAGATTACTGATAATAAAGAGATTACTGAAATTAAGCAAATTCTTGGTCTAGTTACTGGTAAAAAATATTTGAATTTAGAAGATGTTAATAACAGCTTAAGATATGGTAAGGTCTTATTCATGACTGACCAAGATTTAGATGGTAGTCATATTAAAGGTCTTGGCATCAATTTATTCTCATGTGAATGGCCTACTCTTACACAAATTCCTGGATTTATTGGATTTATGAATACTCCAATCTTGAAGGCAAAAAAAGGTTCTAATGAATTGAATTTCTATAATGAAGGTGAATTCGAAGAATGGAAGGAGAATAATGATATTAAGGGATGGAATGTTAAATATTATAAAGGTTTAGGTACTAGTACTGGTAAGGAATTTAGAGAATATTTTGAGAATAGAAAAATTGTTGAATTTCAATTTAGTGGCAAGGAATCTGATGACGCAATTGATATGGTATTTAATAAAAAACGTGCGGATGATAGAAAAGACTGGTTGAAGATTTATGATAGAGATGCTTACCTTGATACCAGTAAGAAAAACGTGTCTTATGAAGATTTTGTTAATAGAGAATTGATACATTTCTCTAAATATGATTGTGATAGAAGTATTCCTAACTTGATGGATGGTCTTAAGATTTCACAAAGAAAAATTGTATTCGCTGGATTTAAAATAAATATTACTAAAGAAATTAAGGTTGCTCAATTTTCAGGAATTGTGTCTAAAGAATCTGGTTATCATCATGGCGAAGCTAGTTTAAATGGTGCTATTGTTGGAATGGCACAAAACTTTGTCGGCTCTAATAATATTAACTTATTCACACCTAATGGACAATTTGGAACTAGATTACAAGGTGGAAAAGATAGCGCTTCTGAAAGATATATCTTCACACAATTAAATAAAATTACTAGAACAATCTTTCAACAAACTGATGATAATATTCTTAACTATTTGAATGATGATGGGTTATCTGTTGAGCCAATTTATTATGCTCCAATTATTCCTATGATTCTTGTTAATGGTTCTAAGGGCATTGGAACTGGCTTTAGTACTGATATTATGTCTTATAATCCATTACAAATCATCGAATATCTGCAAAATAAACTTAGGCATATTGAACCTAAGGTAGCTGTGCTTGAACCTAAGGTAGCTGTGCTTGAACCTAAGGTAGCTGTGCTTGAACCTAAGGTAGCTGTGCTTGAACCTAAGGTAGCTGTGCTTGAAGATGAATTTGATTTTATTCCTTATTATGAAGGATTTAAAGGACAAATTATAAAGATTTCTGATGATAAATTCTTAATTAAAGGAATATATGAAAAACTAGCAACCGATAAAATTAGAGTAACTGAATTACCTGTTGGATGTTGGACTGAAGATTTTAAGGAATTACTTGAACATTGGTGCAATCCCGGTGAAGATAAAGATAAAAATAAGATTCCAGCAATGATTAAAGATTATGAAGACATGAGTAGGGATACAAATGTAGACTTTACTATTACATTTGTCAAAGGAAAATTAGAAGATTTAGAAAAGTCAAAGGGTGATTATGCCTGCAATGGTCTTGAAAAATTGTTAAAGCTTTATACTACTAATACTACAACTAATATGCATTTATTTGATGCAAATGATATATTGCAAAAATTTGACAAAGTTTCTGATATTATTGATTCTTATTATGATGTAAGATTTAAATTTTATCAAACTAGAAAAGAATATATGATTGAAAGTTTGGAGCGTGAATTGATGATGCTTACCAATAAAGCCAAATATATTAAAGAAAATATTGATGACACAATTGATTTGCGTAAGAAGAAGAAAGAACAAGTTGTAGAAATGTTGCAAACAAAAGGATATGATATTATTGATGGTGACGTAAATTATCATTATTTAACTAAGATGCCAATGGATTCGGTAACTGAAGAAAATGTAGCTAGACTAAATAAGGAACATGGAGGTAAAGAATCTGAATTAGAAATTGTAAAGTCTACTACTATTAATAAGATGTGGTTGAATGAATTAGAAACTTTAAAGGAACAATATTTTGAATATAAAGAAGAAAGAAATAAATTAATGAATGGTGATGATGTAAAACCAAAGAAGAAGGTTGTATCAAAAACTGCTGTAAAGAAAGTTGTAAAAAAGCAATCATTACTTGTTGAAGATGATTAAAATTTTAAAATCAAAAATAAATATATTATAAATTAATATAAAGAGCTTTAATATATATTTTTTATTTAATATATATTAAAATACTTAATATAAAGCCGACTTGGCTAACATTTATATAAAAACTTGCATATAAACGATAAGTCAAAGGCTTTCCTTCTTTTTTACCAAAGGTAAAAAGAAAATTAGCTATAAAAACACAACTGAACCATTTCATCCCACTTAATACTATTTCTACCAAATAATTTCATTTCATAATCAAATAAGCATCTTAAGAATTTTTTATTTGGACATATCATATTTCTTTTATTTCTAACATAAATAAAAGCGTCTTTTAAATTAAATTCATAATACTTCATTATATAAGAAATTACTATTGTTGAAGACCTACTTATACCTGCTACACAATTAACTAATACAGTCTTCTCTCTATCTATTATTTTTCCTATTTCATCAAAATAGAGAGAAATATCACAATCTAAATCATCTTGTAAATCGTATTTATAAAATTTTATGTTGGGGTTATTAAATCTTATATTTATTCCTTCAGCAACACATATTACACAAGTTATATTATTTTCTTTTAACATAACCTCATCATTTGCACTAAACATATCACCTAAAAATACCTTATTATTAATTATTTCACTCATAATTTATAATAATAAATTAATCTTTTATATTATTATTCAAAACTTCTGTTATTTTATTTTCATCAAAGAATTGTTCACAATCTAGAAATTGAAATAAATTTTTTAATCTATTAATAACAAACATCTGTTCAAAAGTTATAAGATAACACCATTCTTTATTTTCAATTGCAAAATTAATTAGTTCTTTTGTATATTTTGTTAAATAATTTATTGAGTTTTTATCTTCTTTAAACCAAGCACTTTTACTCTGAGTAACTAAATCCTTTCTAACTTGAACTATAACTTTTGTTTGTGGAAATAATTCTTTGAAATCTATTATATAATTTATATTTCCCATATCATATCTTATTTCTTTAAACCCCCAAATATTATTTGTCTCCGATTTTTTACACCTTTGCACATTTAAAACGCCCATTATAGATATATTTTTTTCTGATTTTTGCGAGTTTTATTCTTTGGAATATATTTTTCTTTCCTATTATAAGCACCTTCTAAAATGTTCTTATAATATTCTTGTGGTATGATGTCTATTGCTTTTACGATATTTTCCTTTAAATTTTCATATTTCAATCCATTTAATTTTTGTAATTTGGATTTTAACATTTTACGAAGTTATAAAAATAATTCTCTATCGCGTTACTAAAATGCTGGTAAGGAACGCTATAAAGTAATTTATTGTGTTTATTTACTAAATTTCGGATAATATCGTTTTTATGTGCGGAAGCATTATCCAAAATAATTAATTTATTTTTGTATTTTTCTGTAATAAATTTTTCTAAAAATGCTACTAATCGTTCTGTATTTATTCCTCCTTTTTCATATAATTCCCACCCTTCCACACCATTTACGGAAATCGCAAAGATGCCTGTATATTTCTTGAATACTTCTTGGGATTGTGTTTTGATTACACATCTTTTACCTCTTTGACTATAACAATGATTACGTTTTTGTAAAGATTTGATACTTGTTTCGTCTATACAAATCACATCTTCTATTTTGTATTTTTGGACTTCGTCATAAAAATCTCTTAACTTTTCATTTATGTTAATTTCTTTTCCCCAACGATGTGTAGGTTCGTGTCTTATTCTTGTAAGTTTCAAAGTAATATTATTATCATTTACAACCCTGTTCAAATGAAACCGACTTAACGATAAAGGATATTTCTTTTTTAGTAAAAATAATAAATCTTCCATTGTAATGGTTTTATTTTTATGGATTTCATCTTTGATAAAACGGATATGTTCTCTTTTAATTTTATAGGCAATAGGACTTCTATTTTGTCTTTCCACGTTTCCCTTGTTTTTATATTGTTTCACCCAACGCATTAAACTACGACGAGAACACTGAAAAATTCTACATATTTCTTCTTGTGATTTATCTTGCACTAAATAATATTGAACGGCACTTACTTTGTAATCTTCGCTCTTATGATGCGTCATATACAATTATAACATAAAAAACTTAAAAATAATTTATTATATAGTATAAAATATATAATGAATTCTAATGATGAAATAATGGAATTGAAACAAAAATTAGAAAAAAGGGAAAAATATATTGTAGAATTAGAAGAAAATTTGAAAAAATATACCAATAACAATAGACATCTAAAATATTACGAAAATAACAAAGATGTTGTAAAGGAAAGAAACAAGAATTATGTAGATAAATTAAAAAATGAAAATCCTGAAAAAATAAAGGAATGGAGAAGGACTTATTATCTGAAAAGAAAGGAAAAGTTGAAAGAACAAAATAGTAATTAAAAATTAGTATATTCGTCATTTTTACATAAATAAATATTTGCTATTTCATCTCCCTTTTTTAATTCTTCTATAGAACCACATAGTTCTTTTTCCCAATCATATGTATCATTAAATACATCACTTTGAAGTATTCTTATTGTAGAAAATCCATTTTCATTTGCGCATGTTTCTTTAAATTTATCACTTTTTTCTTGTTCTTGTGGTGATTTCCAATTTGATATTTGTTGAAAATGTTGAGGTCCATCTAATTCAATAATGATTTTATATTCAGGAATGCAGAAATCAAATGGTAAATATGTTATATTTTTACACCAATCAACTCTAAATTGAAATATAATTGATGGAAATAAATCCTTCAAAAATTTATATAATTTAGTTTCGGTTTTATTATTACAAAACGGACACCAATATCCAGTCTTTACATTATAAAGGATAGTATCAAAATCTAAATCACATTTATCACAATTAAACCAAAATCTATTACTATCACCTTGAAATAAATGTCGTGGGTTTTCTATATTTTTTGAAGACCAATATTTTACTTTTTCATGTGAAGCAAATGATTTATTATAACAATCTATACATTCATCATTATAACACATTTTTTTATTTGCACAATATGGACACCAACCATATTTTTCACTTGTTATATCTCTTAATGTTTTTTCAAAGTCATGATTACATTTATCACAATTAAACCAATATTTTTCTCCGCTTCCTTTAACCATTTGTCGTGGTGAATTATTATTTTTATTTGACCAATATTTTGCTTTTTCGTGTGAAGCAAATGACCGATTGAAACAAGATACACAATCTACATTTTCGCATAATTTAAAACTATTACAATATGGACACCAACCATCTTTTGAAACATATTTTATTTGTTTTTCAAAATTATGACTACAATTATCACAATCAAACCATACTCTTTTATCACCATTTTTCAAAACAAATTCAGGTTTTAATTCATTTTTATTAGACCAATATTTCGCTTTTTCATGTGAAGCAAATGATTTATTATAACAATCTATACATTCTTTAATACCGCATAATTGTTTTTGAGGAATACAACAATAAGGACACCATCTTCCGTTAGATACATGAGATGGATTATTTATAAACTCGTGATTACATGTTTCACACTTGAATAAATATTTTTTAGCACTAACCTTAAATACTTGTCTTGGTATTAAATCATTTTTATTACTCCAAAATGCGGATTTTTCATGAGAAGCAAAAGATTTTTCAAAACATATTTTACATTCATTATTTTTACAAAGATTATTATTAGAACAAAAATTACACCAACCTCCACGTGTTACTACATTTAGTTGCATTAAAAATTCATGATTACATTTATCACAATTGAAATAAAACTTTTTAGAACTTCCTTTTGTTATTTCATTAGGTTTTATCAAATTTCTATCACTCCAAAATATTGACTTTTCGTGAGAAGTAAATGATTTTTCAAAAGGTATGTTATTCATGAGATAAATTCACTTATAACATTTAAATTATTTTTATATCAATTTTAATTAATAATTCTCGCGTAAAATACTTAAAGAAATAATCTTTATATATTTTATAAATGAAAAAGAAAAAACTTAAGGAAAAATTCCAAGAGTTTAGGAATACCGAAAAGTCTGCATACAAAACTTTCAAAATTCCTCTGAAAACCATTTTACAAAATCGTGATACAATACAACCAGTAGTTAACCATTTGGTTTTTGAAATGAATGATTTAGTTATTCATACTTACCTATTTATTCGTTTGTATGTTTTACAACAATATACCAAAAAACACCCCTTACCTGAATTAAATGAAACTTTTATTTTGTATTGTATCAAATCATTAGGAACTCGTGATAATAGAGGAAAGAAAGGAAAAGATACTGAACTTTTAGCCAGTTTAGAAACCTTTTATAAAACCGAATACCAACCTTTACTAAATCACGAAAAAACTAATTTGAAAAATACAACTTTTTTATTACCTTATTTAGCGACGCAAATACATACTTCCTTAAATAATAATTTACAGGAACATTTCATTCAACATTTCTTACGATTTATCAATAAAACTACCAATGAAATAACCGAAGAGAAAGCAATTTTATTTCAATTCAAGAAACAATTATTTAATTTATCTGAAACCGATGCTATGTTTTCAAACTGGAAAGAAACGCACTTACCTAATATTTTACCTACCGAAATCAAAAAGTCAATACATTACGATGTAAAAGTAAGACCATTTGAATATCTGAAAGGATTGTTGTATATGAATTCCGTATTAGAAAAAATAGAAAGTAAATTATTTCAACCTTTACCATTACGAAACAATATTATTCCAAAACATATCATTATTGATACAGCGAGTTTGATAAATTTATTTTCACCTGAAAAGGATAAAGAAGGAAATAAAACCAAAAAGGGTGAATTATTAAGTAGTGTGAAAGAGAACCAAAATGAAGTATGGGGTAATTTCTTGGATATGAAAAATATAATTTTCAAGAATAAACATTACCAGTTTCATAACCAAATACAAACCGATGGAATATCCTGTTGTTTATTATTTATCAGAAAAGATTTGAAAGATAAAAAATGGGGCTCAAGAGTTCCTGTTTTACAAGAACAAGAATTTCATACCATAGAAGATTTATCCAAAGAACAATTAGATACTTTGAAAGACAGAAATATTGTTGGTTGCGACCCTGGTAAGCGTTCGTTAGTTTATATGATGGATAAAAATGGAAACAAACTACAATACACATCCCCACAAAGAAAACGAGAAAGTAAAGCAAAAACAAACCAACGAATTTTATTAGAGGAAAGGAAACGAAAGAGAATTATTGAAAAAGAAACCCAATTATCATTTCAAAATAGCAAATCAGTTGATTATGAAAAGTTCAAAACATATTTAGTTGAGAAGAATAAATTGAATAAGGAAACATCTGAATTTTATAAACAAGAAGTATGGCGTAAAATGAAATTCAGACAATACTCTTATAGTAAGAAATCCATAGATACATTCCTGAATAAAATTAAGGAAACTTTTGGAGAAAATATCCTGATCGGTTATGGAAATTGGAGTAGGTCAACCCAAATGAAACATTTTATGCCTACAATGAATAAAGGTTTAAGGAAATTAATTCATAGAAAATATGATACGATTACCATAAACGAATGTAATACAAGTAAGAAATGTTGTGATTGTAATAAAGATTTAGAATATTACAAGGATAAGGAAGGGAAGAAAGTATTTCGTCTGTTAAAGTGTTCTGATTGCGTGAGTTGCGAAAACAAAAAAATCGTATTCAGGACACGAGATGCAAATTCTTCCATAAACATAATGAAATTAACAAGTTGTTGGATAGAAAATCAAGAACGACCATTATGTTTTTCACAAGTTACGCAAATTTCGTCTTTCACTTCTTCCTCCCAAAGGGAAAAAACAGAAGAAGAAAAAGTAAGACCATCGTAGGTGAAATTCCTACTATTGATTTTACACTTTTTTATTTTTTTAGCGTCTATAATGAGCGTTTTAAATGTGCAAAGGTGTAAACATATTAATTATCATCAACTTTATCATATGTACAATTTGGTTATAATTATATGAATTATACCAAGATGGTTTTACATTTTTGCTAATAAGATAATCATATGTAAAAGGTGTCAAATGTCCTGGTATATTGTTTATAGTAGCATTTTTAATTTTTCTGTAAAATTCAAGGAGTGAATTAATAGCTGCAAAATTCTCTCCACATATATTTGAATTAGGAATTGTGTTAATTAATCTTTGCATTGTTGTCGAACCGGAACGTCCTGTAGCACATATTAAAACAATTTTATCATCCATTATTTTAATATATTAATAAAACTACTTAAAGAAAACGCAAACGATTGCTCTTTTACAGGTGGATTAAAACCAACTCTTTAATTCAAGTTGTCTATCTGTATTGCTAGCTTGAATTGGATGTGCAATAGGAACAACTAATGTGCTTACATCGTCTATATATTTCATATAACCCTGAGCTTCACTATATACCTGTTGTATGCAATAATTTAATACAATTTTATTTAGCTCAGTTATTTGATGAGGAATATTAGATGGTTGATTTACAGAGTGCTGAAGAAATACACTTCTCATTATTATTTTAAGTGAATCACAATCTTGTCCTCCTATTACATATTGTCCATTTGAGCGTTGATATACACCTGCTCTAATACCATTTTGAAGTATTAGTACGTTTTGTTTAGAAAAAAATGCTTGCGACAAAGGAGTCTCATTCCATAAACCATCAGTTGCATTCCTAAATGTTACACATTGATTAGCAGGTATTTTATCATACATTTCAAATAATGTTGAAGTATTAGGTGATTTTATATTAACACGTCCATTATTTACTTTGTTCATTTATATAAAATAAGTAAATAGAAAAAATTATATTTATTTAATTTATATGGAAGGTTTTCAAAAATTTATTCTTTTTGCTGCTATAATTATATTAATAATTAGTCTTGTATTCATTGGGATGGCGCTTACTTATTCTACTAACCAAGAATGGCCTCCTATGATTCCAGATTGTCCTGATTTTTGGTTAATCGATGGTTCTGGAAATAATGCTACATGTATTAATGTAAAAGATTTAGGAACATGTTCTCCTCAAGATGGAGATAAACATTTAAGAATGAGCTTTAATACTCCTGCATTTTCAGGGTCTAATGAATTGTGTGCTAAATATACTTGGGCAAAAAATTGTGGAGTATCATGGGACGGAATAACTTATGGTGTTAATAATCCTTGTCAAACTTAGACAGAATAATTTATGGTGTTAATAATCATTGACAAACTATTTATTTTACATTTTTCTTATTTTTTTGCCTTTACACCAAAAGATATAGAAAATAATAAAAATAAACATTATAAATATATTTTAATAATTATATGTATAATGAAATTATCTCATTTACCTGATGATATTATTAATTTAATCAAAGAATTTATTACATATAAGAAGCTCGTATTTGTTAATAAGACATTTTATAATTTATATCATCATACTATCAAGAGTTCTATAAAATTATATGAAAATTATGTTCGTGATATGATTAGAAGAGATAATGATTTTGTCTTTGAAAAAATACTTGGAGAGAATATAAATTTATGGCTTAAAAATAAACAATATAGATATAAAAATATGGTTTTTAACAATTATATTTATTTTATTATTAATTATTGTATTGAAAATAATTCAGACAATTGCAGGAAAATTTTAACTAATTATTTAAAGAAACGTGATTTGTGTAGAAATCTACATAAAAAGAATGTTGTTAAATATATAAAATGGACAAATTAAATATAAATAAAATTCTTAATCGATATGAACAAGAAAAAGAAATTAAAAAAATTCTAAATGATTTTGAATCTAATAGAAACAATCTACTTTTTAAAAAAGGTATTTATATTTATGGTGACCCTGGAACAGGTAAAACCTCATTTGTTTTTAATATATTAAAAGAACTTAATTATGATATTATTAAATATGATGCAGGTGATATTAGAAATACATCTGTTATCGAAGATATTACAAAACATAATATGTCTGATAAAAATATTATGAGTTTATTTAATAAAAAAATCAAAAAAATTGCAATTATTATGGATGAAATTGATGGAATGAATAACGGTGATAAAGGAGGTATAAATTCACTCATTAAACTTATTAGACCTAAAAAGACGAAAAAACAAAAATTAGAAGAAGTTACTATGAATCCTATTATTTGTATTGGTAACTATAGAGTAGATAAAAAAATTAAAGAACTAATGAAAGTTTGTAATACTATAGAATTAAAAACACCCAATCAACTTCAAATATTAAACATAACAGAATCATTATTCACTAAAATCGAATCTAATTTAAAAACTAAACTAGTCACATATGTTCAAGGTGATTTAAGAAAATTAAATAATATCCATAACTTATTCAAAAATAAACCTGAACTTTTTACATGTGACATTATTGAAAATATTCTTCAAATTAAATCATATAATGATGATACAAAAAAAATCACAAATAAACTTATTAAAGGTTATTTTCCTCTTAATGAACATAATAATATTATGAATGAAACAGACCGAACAAGTGTTGGATTATTATGGCATGAAAATATTATTGATGTAATTGAAAAAATGGATAAGAAAAAATCTATACCATTCTATATTTCTCAATTAGATAATATATGTTTTGCAGATTATATTGACCGTATTACATTTCAAAAACAAATATGGCAATTTAATGAAATGAGTTCTCTAATTAAGACATTTAAAAATAATAAATTATATCATGAAACATTTATAACAAATAATAAAACTATACCATGTGAGGTTAGATTTACAAAAGTCTTAACTAAATATTCTACTGAATATAATAATTCTCTTTTTATACAGAAGCTATGTCAGAAATTAGGAATGGATAAAAAAGATTTATTTGGATTCTTTATTGAATTAAGTAATAATCATGACACGTCAGAGATTATTAATTTACTTGATAATTATGAAATAAGCAAACTCGATATTAATCGTATTTATAGATATATTGAAAAATATATTAAAGAAAATGCTACTGGAACAACTGATAAAGAAATTGAAGAAGAAGAAGATGCTGGTGATGAATCAGAAGAATAAGTTTTTCAATTTAAACTATGATAAAAAATTTATAGTTTAAATTTAATTAATTTTAATTAATATTGACTTTATCTAACATCAATAGAATGTTGATTTAGAATAATTTTATTCTTTAATTCAAATAACCTAGCATCCCTATTTAGCTCCCAATTATGTGATAAAATAGGGTCTACATCACACAACAAATGAGATACATAATGCTGAGGCGAACTATAAAATAACGTGCTAGAACCATTTATACTTCGACATTCTCCAGTAGTCAAAATAACCTTGAAAAACAAATATTCATCCTTTGAACCTACAAGGTTTGAAAAATATTCACCAGTCTCTGCATCTCTAATTCGATTTCCAGTTCCATTGGATGTATATATTTCAATTTTCTTGTTATATAGTTGTCCATTTTTCTTTAAAGCCTTTCTATAAATTACATTGTAACCCTTATCTTGTCTCTTTACCTTCTCAAACATTTTATCAGCATCGTCTTCGTCAAAATTATTTTGGTCAACTTGATTTAAATAATCGTCCTGGTACATGTCTTATATATTATAATATATAACACATATATCTTTAAATCATTTTAAGCTATATTTATTGTTGGACCTTCACTAGATAATTCAATTTTTCTTTCATTTTTCTTTTTTTCTATTTGAGATGTAATAAGCTGTTTAATTTTATTATTTAAATATTGAACTTGTTCTTTTAATTGATTATTTTCAAACATTAATTGTTGTATCATCATAGCTTGTTCATTAATTTGTTGTTGAGATATTTCAGGATTTGTAATCATTGTTATTTTATTAATTGTATCTTGATAATCTGCTTGTTGTTTCATTATTTCTTGAATTTTTTTCTCTCTCTCTATCTTTATTTCGGCTAATTGTTTAGTTACATCAGGTTTATTTTCTGGTTTACCTGGTTCATAATTAATTAATAACTCATCTATATCTTCCATAAAAAACTTTAAGATATCTGGTTCTTTTACTAAATCTTTTGGAGTTAATGGTGTATCATGCACACTTGGATTTGGCATTTGTTTTAATAATTCTTTTTTATCAAATGAATTATGAGTATGTGAAAACACTAATATGGATTTTGTTGAGTCTAATTGCACAAATGGAATAGTATAACCTTTTAAAAATTTGCTCTCTTCAGCTACAGATGACTCTTCATCGAATTTTGTTTGATTTAATAATTCTCTTTTAAAAGCAAATGTTGCTGCTGTTGCATGGTTTGGACCATATGGACCAAATTGAAACATCTTATTTATATGTTTAAAATACATAAACATTGCACTTGAACCTGCACATAAAAATTTACTTCCGAGTAATTTTTCTACAGCATGATTTACTCTATAAGGAGGATAATAATCATCATCATCCATATAAACTATAATATCACCTTTTGCTTTTTCATTTGTTAAATTTCTTTTTTTACCAACTGTCATTTTTTCATCATATTTAAAATATTTTACATAAGGCAGATGACTTACTAAATCTTCAATTTTATCAGTACCATCATCTACAATAATCCATTCCATTTTATCTTTCGGATAAGTTTGATTCTCAATACATTTCATTATTATTGGTATAAAAGGACGTCTATTAAATGTTGGTGTACATATACTAACAAAAGGATGTTTTGATAGTTTATTTTTATTTTTACCCATTATAATATTAATTAAATAACTATTATTTAAGTAATATTACGATAAAATTATTTATTAGATAAATTTTTTCCTATTTTTCTTAATTCTTTTGAAATGTTGCCACCTTTTTGTCCAAATATCAAATTATAAAAGAATCCTTTTTCATTAAATTTTTTAAATTCTGGTGCCTTACATGTTTTAATAGCTTGTTTATTGCTAACTAATGGGGATAAATTTGATTCTGGAATTGATTTAAAAATATCTAAACCTATTAAACCATAATATATTAATCCAACAGTAAGAATTGCAAAAATACCAGGTAATGTACCTAATTTAGAGAAAGCCAATAAAATAAGAAACAAACTTATTATTGATACTATTATTACTTTATAATATTTTAAGGTTTCTTTTATGATAGTAAATGATGATATTTGTTTACCATTCATTATAGCTTTAACAAATAATGTGGAAATTACAGAATTATGAAAAACTAATATTGGTAAAATTGAAACAATAGGAAAACCAAATATAATTATAAAAACAAATAGTATTGCTAATCCTGCTCCTAAAAACCAATTTACTGGAGTCATGATTGTGACATCTTCCCATTGTGGCTTTCCATCACCTGTATCATTTCTATTTGTTTTAAAGAACCACGACATATTTGTAAACCATAAATATATAAAATAAATAATATTAATTAAGGCTCCAAAAGCAAATAAAAAACCACCAATTAAAGGACCAACACCTACTATTGCTGGTTCAGGAAATGTGGAGTTCATTAAATTCATAATAGTATTAATTGCTGAATAATTAAATTGTAATATAGATTCTATTATTGAAATAAAATAATTTGCTAAAAAGTTTGAAGAAGATTTTTCCTTATATTTTTTAAATATCTCAACAAGTTTATTTTGCGAATTTATATCATATGGTATTTCCATTTTCATAGACATTTCAGGGTCTGTAAATGTGGTAAAAATATTAGTTTGTATTTTTTCTATATCTGGTTTATTATCAGTATAAGGAGCACAATTAGGTTCGGACGGTAATATATTTGATTGTGCTAATTTACACATAAATAAAATTAATCCACCACTTGAAAAGTATAATATTATTAGAATAATTATCACAATTAAAGAAGTTAGGAATCCTCCTATATTAGATATAAAACTACTTGCAGAAGAGGATGAATCTTGGTCTTTTTTTTCGTCTATAGCACTAGTATCATTATTTGTATCTGACATTACTTATATTAAATTAATATAAAAATTTTAATATCAATTTATTATATGAAATTTTCTTTTAACACAATATTTTTACCCCTTATGACAATGATTTTACTAGTTTTTGTTTTTAATATGATTGATTATTTAGCTGCCGAAAAATATATTGTAGAATGCTTTACTTCAACTCCTGTAAGTGATAAAACAACTCATACTGTAGATTTACCGTTAAATACTACTTATAGTTGTCAAAATTTTTGCGGACCAACTTCAAGATGTGCTATAACTGGTCAGCAATGCTTTACTGATTTTGATTGTCCTGGTTGTCAGCCTAATTTATCATCGTCTCCTAAAACATCAGAATGTATTGCTGGTGCCAATAATGCGGGTAAATTGACCGTTGGTGTAACACCTACATATTCTCCATTAACAACCGGTTATGGAACTAGAGAAAAAATAATTACTAAGGATATGTATGCTCAGCCACCTCAAGCTAATTTTGGAGTAGATACTTGGAGTAAATCATTTAATGAAGGTCAAAAATTATTTAATAAAAGATATAAACCTAATCAATTACAATTTATGCCTAATTATCCATCAAGGTATACTGCAACAGGTGAATTTATAGTAGATGGACCTTTGCCATCAAATTATTAACTTTTATTTATAACTACTTCTTTAGCTATATTTCTGATAATTTTGTCTTGTTTTTCGCTTTCATTATCTCCCATACCTCCCATCGCCTCTATAACTAATTTACTATAATGGTCTGAATATTTTGAATCACTATAGTTACACCCTGGATGAAGCTCTTTAAATTTTGGCAAAAGTTTTTCATTTTTAAATGCTACACGTTTGATAGCTTTACGAATTTTTATTTTTTGTTCATTTTCTTTTTCCCATTTATCTTCATCTTTGATATAAATAACTTCCCTCTTTTTATCTGCACAATGCACAGGTCTTTTATGAACATCTAGTGCTTTTAAATTTTTAACAATAATATTAGAAATACCATCTACAAAGCCTAGCTTACCTACTTCTTCTAAATCTGATAGTTGTAATTGAAGGGAATCAATAAAATCATTAATATTCATAGCGTCTTTGCATGTTTCGTTTAGGAATACATTTAAGTTAAACGTTTTATTATTAGAATTATTATTTATTAGTGTGTTATTATTAGTTGTTCCAGACATTTCTACAAGCTTATTTGTGAGTTCTTGATTATGTTTTTGAGCTTCACTATTTAATGTTACTAATTCTTTATTTTGCTTTACAACCTCTAGAATAAGATTAGTTAAAGCCTTAAATTCCCCTTCATCTGTGTAGTAGTGTTCATAATTGGCGTTTTTTTTGCAGTTTTCTGATGTTTTATGACGAGATAAACCTGACCTATGTTTATATATATTTCCGCAATGACATTTATATACAGATGATGAATCGTAAGGCGTTTTTTTATTATCATTTGTATCATTTTTATTATCATTTTCATTTTTAATATGTTTTGGTCTTAATATATGTCTATCCCAATCACTTTTTTTACAGCATTTAAAATTACAAATTTTACAGAAAAATATTTCAGCGTTTTTTTGGCGTTTTATGTTATCATTCATTTATCTATAAAGATAAAAAAAAACGCCTAAATCCTTTTTTAATAAAAATATATATTTTTTTTACAATCACAAAAAATATTTCTTTGGTTTAATTTATGACGATAATTTTTCACTATCGTAATAAAAAAATTCGGTCAGTAAGGACGTTTTTGGTATATCGATTTTGGACATTTTTTTTGTCCATTTTGAAAATTCAAAAAAACTTTCCCAAAATTATTTTGATTAATTTCTCTTCATGTGTAGGGAACTTTTTTAGACCATTTTTTCAAAATCTCAAGAAATTCCCTTCATTATGTAGTGCAGTCGTCTTTAAGTACCTTTTACACCTTTGGACATTTAAAACGCTGACTAATCATCAGAGAAAAATACTTTACTTTCTAATATTTTATCATAAACATAAAAGCATTTAGGTATAACACGAATTCCATAATTTCCATTGATAAGTTTTATATTTATTATTTTTAATGGTTCTGTTATATTTTCTTTACATAATTCTTTTATTTGACAATTCGGAACATAACCAATCTTTTTATTATTATTTTTGATAGATATTGCTGATTTATCGTATTCGTTGTCTGGTTCCAACTCCATTATCAATTCTGTTTCATATGTGATGTCTAAACAATTATCTCTATAAAAACTTATGCCTGATATTAAAAATGATTTTTCTGGAAAAATAAATTTATTTCCATAATATTGTTGTGTATAATGACCATAAATAGACATATAATATTGTATAATATATTATATGTTAAAATTAAACGGCGTTTTAAATGTCCAAAGGTGTAAAATATATAATTTAAACTACTTAAAGGAGTTATTATTTTTAGATATTAACATCAATTTTTTCAGTAACTAATACATTTTTTATATATTTACCACATGGCCCACAATGGTCTTCGTTTGCCAAATCTATTTTATTATTGAGTTTTTTATTACAAATTTCAATATTCCATCTACCTAATGGAGGTTTTAAATTTGACTTTTGTAAAATATTTTTAACTATCGTTATAATTCGCATCATACTTATTTAATAACTTAATATTATATAAAATTATTATGTCTTAACATCATTTAATGATATAATAATTATAATATGTGTAAACTGGTTTAATTTATTATTAAGTTGCATACAATAATCCAGCATTTCCACCAACAAATATCACCATATTTACTCTCTCCTCTATTAAATACATATTGAAGTTGTAATCATAAATTCTCCATGTTGGTTTGTTAATACCTATTATATCTCCAGTTGCTGGGTCACAAATTGTTAAAACCTGTGCATAAGGGTCTGCTGGAGGAGTAATCGTTGTAAATTCAAACTGTATGTTTGTAAATCTACTCATATTCATTGCACCAGATGGCTGATACTTTAAAGGGTCTGTATCCAGACAAAAATTATAACAATACAAACCTGGAGGAGCAAAACCAGCTGTTCTTACATATTTTTCTACAAAATTAAATACTCCTGCAGGTAAAATATTCTCTCTATATTGGCCATCAAGTAATATTCCTAATGCAATCAAAATAAATTTAAGATTTTGAGGATTATAAACCCCTGAATAATATAAACCTGATAATGTTCCGTCTGGATTTAATCCAGGTCCTAAAAATGGTGGACCTATTGGATTTGGATTTGGATAATCTCCTCCTGTTGAAGCTGGAGTTATATCTTGAGGCATGTATTCATAAGGCCAATTTGTATAATTTGACCATTGATTTCTTAAATTAGCATCGCTTCTTTGGAAATAAAACATCCAGCTTATAACCATACCAATCGAATCCAAATCAATCTTATTTGCTCCAGTTATATTATAGAATGGTTTTTCATGAATTTGTTTGAATAAATATTTTTGTTCATTTTTTGCAAAAATTGTTGATTCATCGTTAGAGAGAAAACAATATGTACAATTTAAATTAATATCTGCAAACCAATTTGTTCTAGTATCTACATAAGATGTAGGACCTATTTCTTCGTCTGGAGGTGTTTGTAAAAATCTATAGAATTGCATATAATATTGATTAAAATTTGGAGCAATAACCGGATAATTATTTGTATAATCCATAACATCACGAATAGTAAACCACTGATTAATAGGTCTAAATGTAACATTGATAGATAACTCGTTGTATTGAAGAGCTACTAATGGAAAAGCTTGCGTAGAGAGAAGACTAAACCATGACCCAATTGGAATCCATAATGTTCTGCCCATAATAGAAGGTTGTGCTCCAGCTGGACTTGTTGTATAAAAAGCATTTGGATATGCATTTACACGAGCTCCGGAATTAGCTGGGTCATTTAATTCAGGAACATTGCCTATCATTTCATCAAATAGAGCTCGTTTACTTCCTGAAAAATCTCTTCTAACTGAATTAAGTATATATTGTCCTGAATATTGTTGTAATTGTTGATTACCACAATTGATTGTTATCTTATTGATAATTTGAGCACCTAAATTATCTATCCATTGGAATTCATATGGTGCCCAGTTTGTATAACTAGTCGAACCATCGGGGTTAGTATAAGGTTGCGGAGGCATAATTGGAGACCATATATTTGGCAATGTTATACATATATAGCAATCCATAAGAAGGTCTGCGTACCTTTTAATTTTCATAGTGAAGGTGCTTTCATTTGTAAGACTTAGAGTAGGTGTCCCTTCGTAGTCTATGCGAAAATTCTGCTTACCATAATTTGTGTATTTTTTATAGGTACACTTAAAAAAAGATTTTTCTGGATTTCCGTTTAAAATCAAATTAGCTTGACCTTGCGACACAAGTTGCATTAATCCTCCAGCCATATTTAGTATATAATATCATTATTTTTTAATTCTTAATTTCATCATATAATATTTTATATATTATTTCTAAAAATTAAAAATAATATTATATATTAGTAATGTCAACAACAAATTCTAATGATTATTTAAGCGCTATTAAAAATTTGGATGAAGATTTTCAAGTATATATGATAATGTCATTTATTTTTGTTATTTTAATCATTTTTATTGGGTATATGATTTATCTAAGCAGACTTCAAAAAGCTGAATGTGATTATATGAATACTCTATATCCAAGTGTTGCTGGTAATTTAAGACCTATAACTAGTTCAGACCCAGACTGTAGTGGTAATTTATTTGATTATTATATCAAAACCGCTTATAATTCTTGTTCTGGAGGAGCTTATAAAAATGATTTTGTAGATGTATGTAACTTAAAGGCTATTATTAAACAAGGCGTTAGATGTCTTGATTTTGAAATATATTCTGTAAATGACCAACCAGTTGTAGCAACCAGCACGATTGATAATTATCATGTTAAAGAAACATTTAATTCAGTCAACTTTGGTTCTGTTATGGATACAATTAGAAATTATGCGTTTTCTGGAGGAACATCTCCAAATCCAACGGACCCTATATTAATTCACTTAAGATTTAAGAGTAGTAATCAAAACATGTATTCTAAATTAACAGATATTTTTAAGTCCAATACTGATATTATGTTAGGACCTAGTTATAGTTATGAATCTGAAGGGAAAAATTTAGGAAATATTCCTCTTTTATCTCTCCAAAATAAAGTTATACTAATTGTTGATAGAACAAATACTGCATTTCTTGAGAATCAAGATTTACTTGAGTTCATTAATTTAACTAGCAACTCAATATTTATGAGAGAATATGATTATTATAATATTAAAAATAATCCTGACATCAATGAATTGACTGATTTTAATAGACGTGGTATAACTATCGTAACACCAGATAATGGGGTCAGTCCGGCTAATCCTAGTGGCATGGTCTGTAGAGCAAGTGGATGTCAAATGGTTGCATTGAGATATCAATTAGTTGATAATAATCTTATGGAGAATGCACTCTTTTTTGATAGAGCCGGATATGCATTTGCACTTAAACCAGCTGATTTGAGATATCAACCTGTTACAGTTGCTGCACCAACACCTCAATTACCAGAATATTCTTATGCTACAAGAAATGCATCAACTG
>Ga0247844_1000723_pt1 | contig 67666 bp, 55 predicted proteins | sample LaCtaG_FD_192421 | JGI IMG/M metagenome (GOLD analysis project Ga0247844, IMG submission 192421) | Freshwater microbial communities from meromictic Lake La Cruz, Castile-La Mancha, Spain - LaCruzMarch201714.5m_1 | ecosystem: Environmental > Aquatic > Freshwater > Lake | place: Spain: Castile-La... | reverse complement strand
CCCTCCAGCGGTGAAGGTAGTGCCAGGGCAACTTGGTGTCAGAATAGCACGATGCACCTTCCTATTTTAAACCCTAGCTTCGGCTAGGGTTTTTTTTTGCCTAAATTTGAAAATTAGATCTAGAATGACCTTATGAATATTCAAAGAATACTAAAAATTCAGTTAATTTTTTTCACTTTTTTATCGGTAATCGTTATTCCTGCGGCATCGTTTGGTGATTTTTTACCGGACAATTTTTTTACAATTAATTCTTCTGTCGCTACTTATAATTTTTTTACCTACTATTTTTCTACCTTTTTTGCGTTCGCTTCATATATGCTTGGCTATTGCTTTGTTTTTTCTGCTCTACTTTTTATTGTCCTTTATATATTTATTTATTCACGACGAGCTTATCGAATTGACCTCCTTGCCATTTTTTTAATTTTATCAACAGGATTTACATTCTTTTATTTATTCTTTCCTCAATTTATTGGGCATGGATTTTATTATATTTTAGAGAAAAACTTTACAACATTAGAAATAACTTTAATTTTTATTAGCTCACTCTTTTTATTATCATGGTTATCTTTTCGTCACCAATTTCTTGAGGCACTTCAACGGGCCTTTGTTTCATTTGTAGGACTTTTCAAAAAGCATAAAACCGTAGACGAAATTGAGTCTGATGATAAAAAAGAGCGTTTCATTTTTTCTAGGCAGCAATTTTTAACTCAAATTAAAATTAAGTATTTATCATTGAAAAACAAAATAACGTCACCACTCATTGGTGTTGAAAGCAAAGAACTGATTGCGAGCACAACTGTAGTTGAGAATGAAGCAATTTTAAAACCACAAATTGATATTGATAACTCCATTGAAATTAAAACGGAATCTCCTAAAGAAATTATTGCACCGATTTTAGATATTGTTCCAAAGATTATTGCCAAAAAAACTGATGATAGTGATTATTTTGAAATTGTGAATGCGTTTTCAAGACCTAAAAAGACTCCCTCAAGCGTCACGCCAAGAAGTGACTACTATGAACAAATTTCACTGGCCATTCAAAGTAAGCTTGCTGAATTTAATATTGAAGGAAAAATTGTTAACGTTTTAAAGGGCCCCATTGTCGATACCTTTGAATTAGAGCTGGGGGCGGGAGTTCGTGTTGGAAAGGTCGAAGGATTTGAAGATGATTTGAGTTTAGCTCTTCAAGGAGTGAATGTTCGAATTGTTCCACAAATGCGTGGAAAAAGTACAATGGGGATCGAAGTTCCACGAAATATGCGTGAGCGGGAAATTATTTACCTTGATCAAATATTAAATTCTCCAGAATTTCAAAAAACAAGTGCTCAACTTCCCTTGGCCATGGGTAAGGATGTTTTTGGAAAACCTGCCATTACTGATTTAACAACACTTCCCCATTTGCTTGTTGCTGGAACAACGGGTTCGGGGAAGTCCGTTTATTTAAATTCTATTTTAGTTTCTTTGCTTGTCAAAAAATCTCCATCGCAAATGAAGTTGATTTTGATCGACCCAAAGCGCGTCGAGTTGGCAATGTTTTCAAAGCTTCCTCATTTACTAATGCCAACAATAACCGATCATCGCAAAGCTGCCGTTGCCTTTTTGTGGGCCATTGAAGAAATGGAAAGGCGTTATCAAATTCTTCTTGAGGCCCAGGTTAAAAATATTTCGGCCTTTAATGATAAGCTTGAAGAAAATTTAAATGATTCGAAATTTTTAACAGAGATTAAAAAATTCTATCCGGATGACAAAAAAGATTTTCACTTACCCTATATCGTCATTGTTATTGATGAATTTGCGAATCTCGTCTCCTCAAATTCCGGCAAAGAAATTGAGCAAAGTATTAGTACCTTGGCAGCAAAAGCGCGCGCTTCTGGGATACATTTAATTTTGGCCACTCAGCGGCCATCAGTTGACGTTGTCAGTGGAATTGTGAAAACAAACTTTCCGACACGGATTGCTTTTAGAGTTGCGAGCCCTCAGGATTCGAAGACCATTTTAAATTTAGGGGGCGCTGAAAAATTGCTCGGCCGTGGCGACATGCTTTTTCTAAAAGACGCAGACATGCTGAGAATGCACTCGGCTTATATTGTGGATGAAGAAATTGAGGCCACTACAAAAGAGCTTATGAAGCTTGAAATTGAATATGATCAGAGCGCTCTTGAAATGCTTGAGCGTGAGACTCAAGAAAGTAGTCGATCTGCATCAACGGGAGGCGGCGGCGCTGATGAAGATGAGTTTTATCCAAAGGCGCTTGAATTGGTTCTTCAGGCGCGAACAGCTTCAGCAACTATGCTTCAGCGGAGATTAGGAATAGGTTATCCGCGCGCAGGAAAATTAATCGATATGTTGGAAGCCAATGGTGTGATAGGTCCTCCTGATGGCGCAAAACCGAGGAAGGTTTTGATCAGCTCGATGAATGGGATTGATTCATAGGGTCATTGGAAGAAGTGTTGCTCAACCTCATACATTGTGTTAAACGTACCAGTCTTGGAATCATAAGATTGCAAGTAATTTACAGTCACCTTGTTAGATGGTCTGCCGTAACGGTAGCACCAGGGTGATCAGACTAACCATCTAAGGAGAATTTATGTCTGAGCTTAAACTCGAAGGCTTGCTCGAAGCAGGCGCCCACTTTGGTCACCAGACTCATAAGTGGAACCCAAAAATGAAACCCTATGTTTACGGCGAGAAAAATGGTGTTTATATCATTGACCTTGCTAAAACAATTTTAATGGCCAAAAAAGCTTACGATTTTGTGAAAAAAACTTCACAAGAAGGCAAGCCAGTTCTTTTCGTAGGAACAAAACGTCAGGCACAAGAAGTTGTTAAAAAGGCCGCTGAAAGTTGTGGCGCAAATTTTGTGGCCAGTCGTTGGTTGGGCGGTATGCTTACAAACCATAAAACCATTGCACTTTCTATTGATAAACTTAGAAAAGTTGAAAAGATGAAAGAGACTGGCGATTTTGGTCTTCTTACAAAAAAAGAACGTTCTAAAATTGAAAAAGAAGTGATCAAGCTTGAGAAAAACCTCGGCGGTATCAAAGATATGAGAAAACTTCCTGGCGCCATTTTTATTGTAGATCCAAGCAGTGAAAAAATTGCGATTCAAGAAGCAAACACTCTTAAAATTCCTGTGATTGCCATTACAGATACAAATTGTGATCCTACTGGGATCGAATATGTTGTTCCAGGCAACGATGATGCAATTAAATCAATTTCAATTTTTACTGAGTATTTCGCTAATGCTGTTGCCGAAGGTGGTTCAGTTATTAGAAAAACTAAGAATGATTCTCCTGATAGAGACATCTCTCTTGAAAAAGAAATTCTTTCTAAATACGAAGGCGACATTGACTTAAAAGATGTTGAAGACGAGGAGTAATTATGAGTTTTACTGCTACTACTGTAAAAGAGCTTCGTGAAAAAACTGGCGCGGGGATGATGGATTGCAAGAAGGCCTTAGAAGAAACTAAGGGCGATTTTGAAAAGGCCATCGACTTCCTTCGCACAAAAGGTCTTGCTGCTGCTCAGAAAAAGCAGTCACGTGTGGCCGCTGAAGGTTTAGTTATTAATAATATTTCAGGCAATGCTGCTTCAATGGTTGAAGTAAATTGCGAGACAGATTTTGTGGCCAAAAATGCTGACTTCATTGCTTTCGTCAATGATCTTTCTAAGCTCATTACGGCAAACAAGCCAGCTTGTGTTACTACAGAAGAAGGCCCAAATAATCTTGTTTCAATGAAACTTCCTCATGGAAGAACTGTTGCTGAAACTGTAAGTGATCTTACATTAAAAATTGGTGAAAAAATTTCTGTAAGACGTTTCAATCGAATTGAGCTTCAGGGCAACGGTCTGTTTGGAACTTATGTTCACAATGGCAAGATTGCAGTTCTTGTTGAATTAGGCACCGAAAGTGCGAATGCAAATGGCAAAACTGAAGTGCAAGAACTTGCAAAAGACATTGCGATGCATGTGGCGGCGGCAGCTCCAACTTTTCTTCAAGGTTCAGAAATGGACGAAGGTTTTAAAGTTCGGGAAGCTGAAATCTATGCAACACAACTTCGTGAGCAAGGCAAAAAAGAAGAAATGATTGCTGGAATCGTAAAAGGTAAACTTTCAAAATTAGCTCAAGATGTTTGTCTTCTTGAGCAAAAATTTGTGAAGAATCCAGACATTGCTGTTCAGCAGTTAGTTGCTGATGTGAGTAAGCAAGTTGGAGAAAAATTAACAGTTCGTCGCTTCTTAAAAATTAATTTGGGCGAAGGAATTGAAAAGCGTCAGGATAATCTTGCTGACGAAGTCGCAAAAATGACAAAAAAAGCATAATGCTAATAATGAAAGGGAGCCGAAAGGTTCCCTTTTTTTTGGTCTCAAGGTAGAGACTGGGAGAAACTCGATGAGTATAAAATATAAAAGAATTCTTTTAAAACTTTCAGGTGAAGCGCTTGGTGGTGAAAAAGGAACTGGTATTGATCCCCAAGTTCTTCAAATGATGGCAAACGAACTTAAAGAAGTTCTCCAAATGGGGGTTCAAGTTGGTGTCGTCATTGGTGGCGGAAATATTCATCGCGGAGTGGCAGGTGCGACGAAGGGGATGAATAGAACGACTTCTGATCACATGGGAATGCTAGCGACTGTGATTAATTGCTTGGCCTTTAGTGATCATTTGATTCGCTTAGGTATTCCTACCGAAGTGATGTCTGGGCTTCAAATGGACCAAGTTTGCGAGCACTTTACAGCTCGTCATGCTCAAAGATTTCTTTCTAAGGGGCATGTTGTAGTCCTTGCCGCAGGAACTGGGAATCCCTTTTTTACGACCGATACTGCTGCTGCTTTGCGCGCTAATGAAATCGGAGCAGAGGTAATTATAAAGGCCACTAAAGTTGATGGTGTTTATGATAAAGATCCCATGAAATTTGCCGACGCTAAAAAATATGGCCAGGTAAGTCATTTAGATGTTTTAAAGCAAGAACTTAAAGTGATGGATTCAACCGCTATCAGTTTGTGTATGGAGAATAACATTGATATTATCGTTTTTAATTTGTTTCAAAATGGTAATCTTCGCAAAGTGATCTTGGGCGAAGTGGTTGGAACGTTAGTGACTCAAAAGTGATTTGAAAGTGACTCAAAGACGAGGAGGCCCCATGCAATTTGATGTCGTAAAAAAAAATGTTAACGATGGTATGAACAAAGCAATTGAAACTTTAAAACATCAACTCACCAAAGTGAGAACTGGTCGTGCATCAGCAAATGTCTTAGATGGATTGAGCGTCGATTATTATGGAGTGCCCTCTCCTTTAAAACAAGTGGCGCAAGTGAGTACGCCTGAAGCGCGCATACTTCAAATTCAGCCTTTTGATAAAACGATGATCGCTGCTATTGAGAAGTCAATTTTAGCGGCCAATCTTGGCATCACACCTTCAAATGATGGAAATTTAATTCGTGTTGTTTTTCCTGCTCTCACAGAGGAAAAAAGAAAAACACAAATTAAAGAAATTAAAAAAGTAGGCGAAGATACAAAAGTTGTGATTCGAAATGTTCGCCGTGACCAAAATGAAGTTGTTAAAAAAGCTGAGAAGGCTTCAGATATTTCGGAAGATCAATCAAAAAAACACCAAGAAGAAATTCAAAAAATTACAGATAATTTCATTGGGCAAGTTGATAAGTTGATCGAGACGAAAGAAAAAGAAATAATGACAATTTGATTGATGTCACAAATAATTTGCCAAAAAATTAAGCATGTTGCCATTATTATGGATGGTAATGGACGCTGGGCCCAAGAAAGGGCCCATCGACGTTTGTGGGGACATGTTCGTGGTTCAAAAGTTGTGTCAACAATTGTTGAACAGGCCAGCGATATGGGGCTTAAAGCGCTTACGCTCTATGCTTTCTCTACCGAAAATTGGAGTCGTCCTCTAAGCGAAGTTCAGGTCCTTTTTCTCTTGTTGAAAAAATTTTTAAAAAGAGAAGAAAAGCGAATCATTGAAAATAATATTCGCTTCAAGGTCATTGGTGATTGTTCAAAATTGCCTGAGGAAACTCAAAAACTTATTGCGGATCTTGAAGTTGCGACAAAAGAGGCAACAGGATTAAAACTTTCTTTTGCCTTTAGCTATGGTGGAAGAGATGAGCTGATTAAAGCTATTAATAATTTTATGGCGAAAAATCCTGGCGTGCCCATTGATGAAGAATCGCTTTCACAAAATTTAATGACTGCTGATTGTGGTGATGTCGATCTTTTGATTCGTACGGGCGGTGATCAGCGAATTTCGAATTTTTTATTATGGCAAAATGCTTATGCCGAACTTTTTTTTACAGAAAAAAAATGGCCGGAATTTACTTCGGTCGATTTTAAAAATATTGTTGAAAAGGTTGCAACTCGTGAGCGACGCTATGGTTCGCTTGGGGATAAAGATTCATTAGAACATTCTAAACAAACTGCGCAATCTCAAGCTAAACTTTTCAAAAGGAGATAAGCTTGCTTTCTAACACACAAAAAAGACTTTGCTCCTCCTTTGTGATGACTCTTTTGGTTGTCTCTTGTTATTTTATGGGTCAAATCGCTATGCTTGCTTTTGTTTTTATAACAATGCTTCTTGCCCATGATGAAATTTTTTGTAATCTCATAAAGGCAAAACGTCTGTCAAAAAATTACTGGCTATCGCTAAGTATTGTCGTTTTACCTTTTGTCATTTTTGCTTTTCTACTCAAGTCATTAGTGATGTTGACTTTTTTTGCCAATCTTACAATTCTACTTTGTGCTTTGTTGGTGATTTATCTTTTTTATATTGATTTTGAATCTGAATTTATTGTGAAGTGGTCACAAAAAATTCCACTCAGTGCGGGCATTTATTGTTCACTTTTTGCCTTAACTCTTGCCTGTCTTTTTATCCGTGATGATTGGAAAAGTTTGTGCGTTCTTCTTCTTTTTATTGCTTTTGGAATGGACACTGGGGCTTGGTTTGTTGGAGTTCGCTTTGGTAAAAAGAAACTATGGCCTCTCATTAGCCCTAAAAAAACCGTTGAAGGTTTTATTGGTGGAGCTATCATTGCGGGGATTTGTGGCGGAATTGTGGCACAAATTTTTTGGGAAAAAATGAATCTTGGCCTTTTTATTATGTTTGTTTTTTTAGGAATGGTATCTCAGGTTGGTGATTTAGTTCAATCAAAATTAAAGCGTCAGTATGGCGTAAAAGATAGTTCTGCATTTATTCCTGGTCATGGTGGCGTTTATGACAGGATTGATAGTTTGATTTTTTTGGCGCCAGTTTTTCTAGGTGTACTCAAATTTTTAGGACGATAAAATTATGAAAATTTTTCTTATCTTTATTCTTTTTTTAGGCCCTCTTATTTTCTTTCACGAGCTAGGACATTTTTTGTTCGCTCGCTTGTTTGGAGTGCGGGTTGAAACTTTTTCACTCGGCTTTGGCCCTAAGTTGTTTCGCTTTAAATGGAAGGATACTGAATATGTGATTTCTCTTATTCCTCTCGGGGGATATGTGAAAATGTTTGGCGATGACCCAAGCAATAAAGATAAAATAAAAGAGGAAGATCAAAAATATAGTTACAATCATAAGCCTGTCTGGGCGCGTTTTTGGATTGTTTTTGGTGGGCCTTTGGCCAACTTTATTTTAGCGTATTTTATTTTTTGGGCGCTTCTTATTAATGGAGAGCGTCTTCCCGAAATTCGTTTTGGTGTCATACAAGAAAAGAGTGCTTTTTATGAAACGGGAATTAGAAGCGGGGATGTTTTAAAATCTGTTAATGGCAAAATGATTGAAGGGCCATCTGATTTGGATTTTGAGCCTGATACAAGTATTACGAGTTTGGAAGTTGAGCGTAACGGAAAAAAAATTGCCTTAACATTGAATTCACCTGGTAAAAGTTTTTTTGAAACTCTTTTATCTTCTCCACCTTATTTAAGAAAACCAATTGTGATTAATGAAAAAGGTGAAGTTTTTTATGTTGAGTTGGCCGGAGTAAAATTAGAAAGAGAGTTGGCGATTGAGCAATTCGCTGATGCTGTTTCTAATTCAGATCTTTCCTTTTTTAAAATTGAATCTGGCCTTGAAGGTTTTGAAAAAAGTGGAAATGAAGTTTTTCGCTTGAATTTAAATTATAAAACCACGCAAGAACTTTTAATTCAACTTCAGTCAAAAGGTTTTTATCCGACAGATTTAGTTATAAAAAGCATTACGATGAATTCACCTGCTGATGCTGCGGGATTAAAGCGCGAAGATATTATTACTTCACTTGATGGAAAAAAAATCACAGGCTTTGATGAAGTTCGTTTAGATTTGCAGAAAAGTTCAAATACCACTGTCGAAATTGCTTATATTCGAAAGGGGAAAAAATTAAGTGCGAAACTGACACCTAAAACTGAAACAATTGAGGGGCAAGCTCGAAAACTTATTGGAGTTTACAGTAGTGGTAGCTATCAAGAGATTCGCTTCGTTCATACGCCTTCAAAAGGGTTTGTAAATTCTACTTTGTTGGCCTTTGCTAAAACTTGGGATAGTTTTATAAAAACGGCCGGTGGGTTTAAAAAGCTTATTAGTGGGGAAGTCTCTTTTAAAAATGTGGGTGGGCCTATTGCCATCGGTAAAGTCGCCTCTGATTCTTTTAATACTTCACTCTCTTATTTTTTCCAAATTATGGCCCTTATTTCTGTCAATCTTGGTGTGATTAATCTTTTTCCTATTCCTGTTTTAGATGGCGGACATATTTTATTTATGATTTTAGAAGTGATTAATCGAGGGCCTTTATCACGGCGTAAAATGGAAATTGCCCAGCAAATAGGACTTTCACTTCTTCTTCTTTTGATGTGTGCAGCGATATTTAATGATGTTTCGAGGTTTTTCTAAATGAGTGAGAGTGGACCATCACATTTTCTTTATATGGATACTTCAGATCATCTTGTCGTCGGTTTACTCGATTCGAATTATAATTGGTGTGAATTTGTCGAACTTGAAGGCACGCGAAATTCAGGAAGAATTCATGGAATTATTCATGAAATTTTAGCGAAGCATAAACTTGCTCCACAAAATTTGGCCATGATTATACAAAATGCAGGGCCAGGTTCTTACACGGGGATGCGTGTGTCTGAGGGAATTTCACAGATTTTTTCTTGGCAAGGGGTTCCTGTTTGTTCATTTTTGCATTTTGAGGTTCCTCAGTTTTTAGGGGTAAAGCAAGGCCAGTGGCTTGCAAAAGCTTTTAAGGGAGAGTTTTTTTTTCATAGCTGGAATGAAAATGACAAAACTACAGAACTTCTTAATTTAGAACTTGCTCAGGAAAAAGTTTCTAAAACTCCGACTTATTGTCATTTCAGGAGTTCGCTTGAAAAAGATTTTGAAAAAAGTAGTTTTAATTTTCTAGAGACAGGGAGTCTTATTTATAAGCAGGCAACGCAGCTTTTTCCACTGATCTCAAAACGAGGCAGTCGATTAAGTCCTTATTATTTTCGCACTGTTGATCAAGAGTTTAAAATTTCAAAATAAATGGTATGAATATGGCGTTTTTTTTCACACATCGTACACATTGGTTTTATTTTTTATTAATTTTATGTTCTGTTTTTTTGGGAAAAATTAAATTAGCGTTATTCTTTTTAGCTCTCTACTTTTTTTTATTATTTTTATTTCGCCGCCAACGCTTAATCGATTTGCCTTTTTCCACCCCAACATCACCTGTTGATGGAATTGTTCATAAAGTTTTTGAGCATGGGCTTTTATTAAGAATGAATTGGTATAGCGGCTTTGGGTGTTATCTTCCTTACTCTGGAGTCATCGTCGAAAATACTGAGACCTCTTTCACTTTTCGAGATGATGAGGGAGAAATGTGGCGTATTGAACTCTATCCAGGGATTTGGGGAATTAATCCTCAACTTTTTGTTTTGATAGGGGATATTGGGAAGCAGGGAGGAAATGTCGGTTTCATTTCCTGGGGCGGAGAACTGATACTATACTTACCAAAAAAATATGAGATACTTGTAAAGGAAAATGATCTTTTACGGGCCGGTGTCTCTTCTATTGCTAAAAAGAGGATGGATACGCTATGACGGAAATTAAGGAAATGAAGGAAATTAAAGAAGCAAAAAAGTTGGCCTTTTTTTTACCAAATATCTTTACGGCATTAAATATTGCCTGTGGTTTTACTTCTGTCATTTATTCGTGGCAGGGTCTGTTTTATCAAGCGGCGATGATTTTAGTTTTAGGGGCCATCTTTGATATGGTTGATGGACGAGTCGCTCGAATGACTGGAACTCAGTCTGCCTTTGGTGAACAATTTGATTCTTTAAGTGATGTTGTCTCTTTTGGATTTGCTCCAGCGATGATGGTTTACGCCGTTTTTTTTAGTGAACTTGGGCGAGTTGGCCTGGTTGTTTCATTTATTTTTTTACTTTGTGGGGCCCTTCGCTTAGCGCGGTTTAATGCCAACATCGGAAAAGTTGATCCTAATTTTTTTCAAGGGCTTCCCATCCCTGGTGCTGCTTTTGCGTTGGTGGGTTATGTTTTAATGACTATCGTTTTTCCTACGCTAAGATATTATCCACTTTTTGCTGGAATTTATGTTGTTGTTTACGCTCTCCTTATGATTTCGAATATTCCTTTTCCTTCTTTTAAAAAATCAGAATGGGTTAAAAAAAGAAAGAAAAGAGTTTTGGCCATTATTTTTCTCATTCTTACGCTTACATTTATGTATGAAGAAATCATGATTATCTCTATGATTAGTTTCTATGTCATTGGTTCAATTGCGTATTTTATTTACCAGCGGAAACATGGTGATGATGTTTTTGAATGGGAAAATGAAAATGAAAAGGAAATTGATGAAGAATAGTTTCTTTTTGATCTTTCTTTTTTCTTCTGTTGTTTGGGCCGATCCAAATCAGCTCATGGGAGGATTGGGAGAATCTGAAGGACTTATTGATAAGCTTTATAAAAAGGTGAACGAAGAGGGAAGTTGGGTTTCTGGCAGTGATGCCAAAGCAAAAAACTCCATTGAAAAAGATTATAAAAAAGTTGGAAATAGAAGTCCTTTTTTGTCAGATCAAAATGATTCAACTCCTTCTAAAGAAGGACGACTTGGTGAAAATATTAAAAGCCCTGGCCAACTTCTTCTAGGGGAAACGGATCATTACCCTAATTATCTTGAAACAAGTTATAAAGAAATAAAAAACCGCCTTCATAACAAAGGCCGTAGGGCCTATAAACTTGGCTATCTTTTTCAAAATAAAGTCGCTTATAAAAGTGAAAACAATAGCTATGAGAGAACTTTTATAAAGAGTCCTAAAAATATTCAAACTGGTTTTTTGATGGTTGGTTACGAAGGATACATTAATCGACGTTTTGTTGATTTATTTTGGGGCCTCAATGTCGGCATGAATTTTAAGCGTGGGCGTGGTGCTTTTACTTCAGATCACTCTTACTCAGAAGATGCTTATATTAATCTTTGGAGTTTTCCTTTTGACGTTGGGCTAGGGGTAAATATTCCTCTGAGTCCTTGGTTTGGTGTGGCCGCAATGGCAGGCCCTTCCGGTATGTTCCTTCTCCAAAGTCGCAGTGATCGCGGGGAGGGAGAAAGAGGAGGGACTTACTATCAATCGAGTGCTGGCTATTTTGCCGATGTTCAATTTCGTTTTAGTCTTTCTGATATTTGGCCTGGTGGAACATTTAAACTTTACAGTGATTATGATGTCACAAAATTGTGGCTTAACTTAGAAGTTCGCCAGCAAAGTTATTCAAAATTTCAACAAAAAGATATTTCGGTTGATGGACTGAGTTCAGGCGTGAGTTTCACCTTTGAGTGTCTTTAATGTTTTATCGTCTTAAGATTTCCTATAAGGGCACTCACTATATTGGTTGGCAGATTCAAAAAGATCAAGGGCGTACAATTCAAGGTGAAATTCTAAAGGCCCTTGCAAAAATTTGTAAATTATCAAAGGAAGAATTAGGGCAGATTAAAATAATTGGCTCTGGACGAACGGATACTGGAGTTCATGCTTTCGCACAAATCGCGCGTGTCGAAATTCCTCTGAAAATTGATCCACGATCTTTGCGATCGGCGATCAATTCTTTTTTAGATTTTGATATTCGAGTTTTAGAGGCCCACGATTGCGATGAAAGTTTTCATCCCCTACGAGATGCAAAGTGTAAGGAGTATTGGTACGTTTTTGCTAATCTTGATGATGCTCCAGCTCATGCGCGAGAGTTAATGAGTAACTTTCCTTTTGATCTTGATTTGGACGTCTTGAAAAAAGGGGCCAAGCTTTTTGAAGGGACTCATGATTTTTGCAATTACTTTTGTACAGGTACAGAAGTTTCCTCAACGGTAAGAACCATTTTTGAATGTGAGCTTGTCACCCATGAGTCCCAAGGATTGTGGAACTTTTATGTGCCTAAGTATTATGTTTTACGCATAAAAGGGAACGGTTTTTTAAAGCAAATGGTAAGAGTGATTATGGGGACTCTTTGGAATTTGGGGCGAGGGAAGATTTCGTTAGAAGAATTAGAGTCATCACTTCGAGGGCCACTTCCAAAAAAGCTAGGCCAAACAGCACCGCCCCAAGGATTGTATCTTGTTAAGGTTGATTACCCGAATTTAGAATAAATGTTTTGTTAAATGTTTTGTTATTTGATGCGATTTGCAATCTTTCAAAACATTGACAAAAACTAAGGCTATCGTTATCTTTCCACTCTAATTTACCCAGAAAACTGCCTAAAAGTAACGCAGAAAGCTAAAAAGGAACAATTATGGCCTACAAAATGGAAACACCCAAAGGTTGCTCACGCAAGCTTGTCTTTAATTTTGAAAAACTTGATCTCAAAAAAGAAATAGAAGAGGCCATCGTTCGCAAGCAAAAAAATGTAAGTTTAAAAGGTTTTCGTCAAGGGAAAGCTCCTTTGCATATGGTGAAGCAAATGTTTGGCGCTCAAGTTGAGGGCGAAGCTTTAGATCAATTCGTACAAAATGAATATTATCAGGCCGTCACAAAAGAAAATCTCAAAGTCGTAGGTCAGCCTCATTTTGAAAATTTCAATTATAAGGCCGGCGAGAGTATTAATTTTGATGTGACCGTTGAAGTTTTTCCTGAGTTTGAACTTACTAACCACAAGGGTTTATCATTCACAAAAGAAAAAGTAGAAATTTCTGAGACAGAAATTGAAGATATTAAAAAAGGCTATCTTAATTCACGGGCCCAGGTAGTTGCGATTACAGATGAAACTGTTGCGCTTAAAAAAGGCCATACAGCTGTCATGAATTTTCAAGGAACACGTGCTAATGGTGAAAAACCAGAGAGCATGAAAGGCCACGAGTTTCTTCTTGAGATTGGTTCAGGTCAATTTATTCCTGGATTTGAAGAAGGAATGCTTGGGATGAAAAAAGGTGAGAAAAAAACTATTGATGTAAAATTTCCAGAAAATTACCACATGGCCGATCTTCAAAAAGAAAGCGTGAAATTTGATATTGATCTTGTTGAGATTAAAGAAAAAATTCTTCCTGATTTTACTGATGAGCTTTGTAAAGAATTTGGTTACGAGTCAGTCACTGATTTTCAAACAAAAAGTGAAAAACAAGTTCAGTATAAAAAAGAAAGACAAGTTAAAGAAAAACTTCATCAGCAAGTTTTAGAAAAATTGGTTGAACTGAATGCTTTTGATGTTCCGAATACATTGATTGAGAGACAAAAAGAATATTTAAAAGATGATCTTAAAAAGAATCTAATGCAGCAGGGATTCAACGAAGAAATGATGACAAGCTATTTTGAAAAATGGGCCGAAGATCTTACAACAAAAGCAGTTTTTCAAGTTCGCTCAGGCTTAATTCTTGATAAACTTGCTCGTAAATACAATGTCGAATCAACAGAAGCTGATCTTGAGAAAAAAATTCAAGAGACAAGCGCGAGCATGGGGATCGACCAAGAGCAAGTTAGAAAGTATTATAATTCAAGTCATGACGTGAAGCAGAATCTTATGTATGCTATTCGTGAAGAAAAGACTTTTGAAAAATTATTGGAAGAAGTCACTGTTTTGTAATTTGAATTTTTGATTTTAAATAGAATAAACGAAAAAGCCTCTTGTGAACCAAGAGGCTTTTTTGCGTTTAGGGTATGAATTTCATAAAATTGTCGTTAGGCTATTACGAACAAATAAAGGGAGAAATTTTATGTTCCGTTTTTCTTTATTAATAGGCCTTGTCTTTTTTGTGACTTCATTTTTTGCTCTTTATGGCAGCGATTTAGAAATTCTCCAGGCCCAATATGAGCGTATCGTAGGAATGGAAAAAGAGGCAAACCTTTTATACCAAGAGATTAAAGAAAAAGAAATTCAGTATATTCATGAAGGGTATGCGAGCGAACTTGATCAGGTTGCAGTACAACTTCAAAAAATCGAAAATGATCTTACTGCAGTGGAGCGTGTGCTCGAAAATTCTTCTCAGAGTGAGCTTGTTAAAAAAAGTTATAAATTTGCTTTGATGAAGCTTCAGATTTTTTCTCGTTTATGTTTCTTAGCCGTTTTTGATCAAAGTTATATGACAGCACGGTTTTTTAACGAAGGCTCAATCGAAGGACTTTTTCCAAAAGATTTTTATAAAACTGAATATAATGAACTTCGAATTTTAATCAGCGAATTAAAAAGAATTGAAAGTGAATTTCCAAACCAAAATGAATTGCCAAGCGGTGAGGATGCGGAAGTTGTTAAGGGGATTTTAAATTTTGCAATGACGGTCGATCTTCCTCAAAAGGGCCAACTTTCGCAAATAAAAAAACAAAATGATACTTTTTTAGATAAAATGGGAAATTCGATTGCGGGGACGATCGTTAATATTTTAGGCCAGATTATGAAAAAAAGGGATTTCATTCCCAAAATTCGGCTCGAATCAAATTTTAGAGAAAACTACCTTTTTGAAAAGAGAGAAAATGTTTTAAAAGAACTTCTGTCACCTGAACGGATGCTTCCAGGCGATATTATTATTGAAAAAGATTTAATGGCCAATAGTGATTATATTATTCCTGGTTATTGGATTCATGCCTCGGCCTATCTTGGAACAATTCATGATTTAAAACGGATGAATCTTTGGGATGCGCCTGAGTTTCGCAATATTCGACAAGAGATTGAAGACTATCGCACGATACCGAAAAAAATTCGGCTCCTTGAGAAGGAGTATAAAAATACTTATGCGTTCGATGAGATCCCTTGGTTCATTGAATCAGATCGTCCTGGCGTCGGAGTTCATCCTTTACAAAAATTTCTTCAAACAGATGGAATGGCCGTTTTGAGACCTACTAAAAATTGGAATGAGAATGCTGTGATTGAGACAATAAAAAGATTCAATAAGTATATTCATTTTCCTTATGACTATACTCATAATGTAAGAAATAAAATGAGTGTGACCTGCTCAAAACTTATTTTGCATGTTTATGACGGGATTACTTTTCCAACATCTCATAATCTAAATTATGTCACAGTAGATCCGGATCAAATAGCCGCTCCAATTTCGACAGGCCCTTTTGTTCAAGACGGACAGCTTCAGCTCATTATGTTTTTTGATGCCTATAAAAAAGGGGCCCTTCAATTTATCTACAACGAAAGAGAAACTTTTAATGGATATTGGAGTTACGTAGCGACACTTCCTCATGGTGTTTATACTCTATCTAAGGAAAATTTTTTGAATCAACGATATTAAAAGTGATTTTAGGAAAAGAACGATGAAAATATTTCGTTATTTGATTGTAATAATTGTCATCACTTTTTTTTTCCTCGTCGGAATTTATTTTTATATTTCAAGGCATTTTTCTCCTACTCTTGAGGGTGAAATTAAACTTAATGGATTACGCCAACCTGTGACGGTTGTTCGAGACAGATATGGTATTCCGAGGATTAAGGCACAAAACCGGAAAGATCTTTTTTTGGCCTACGGATATGTCGTGGCCCAGGATCGTCTTTTTCAAATGGATCTTTTGAGAAGAACAGGCAATGGCGAGCTCTCTGAAATTTTTGGCGAAGGGACGCTTGATGTTGATAAACTTCTTCGCAATTTTAAAATAAAAAAAATGGCCGATAAAGTTTGGGAGAAGAATAAAGCTAATTACAATCCTGAAATTATTTCTCTTGTGGATGCTTTTTTAGTGGGAGTGAATCAGTATATTGAAAACAATCCTCTTCCTCTTGAGTTTTTTATTCTTGGTTATAAACCTCGACCTTTTACAATTCAAGAAATGATGAGCGGTCCTGGCTTTATGGCCCTTTCGTTTGCGGGATCGCTGCTTGTTGATCCTGTGATGAGCGATCTTGAAAAAAAATTATCACCTGTTATGCTTGCGCCTTTTCGCCTTTATGAAAAGCCTCTTACGCATCCCTTATTAACCGCAGAAATTTCAGTTTCAAAAACTCTTGAAAAATTATTTTCTTATGTTCCTATGTTTCATGGCTCGAATGCGTGGGCGCTTTCTGCCTCTCGCTCTGAGACTGGATTCCCTCTTCTTGCCAATGACCCTCACATTGCTTTTTCAAGTCCTTCTGTTTGGTATGAGGCCCATTTAAGTTGTCCTGATTATGATGTCTATGGATATTTTTTACCTCTTGTTCCTTTTCCTGTGATTGGACAGACGGAGGATGCTGCTTGGACTGTGACAATGTCAGAAGTTGATGACATGGACCTTTATGTTGAAAAATTACATCCTACAAACCCAGAACTTTATTCTTTTGAAGGAGTTTGGCTTCGCTTTGATCGAGATAAGGAAATTATAAAAATAAAGGGACAAAAAGATATTGAAATGAGTATTCGCTCAACAATTCATGGCCCGCTCCTCGAAGGAAATTCGTATGAAGTCCAAGGGAAAAAAGTTGCTGTAAAATGGAGCTATCATCATTTAGAAAATAATGCTCTAGAAACTTTTTATCAACTTCCCTTTGTGAAAACTCCTCAAGAGTTTGGGAAAGCTCTTTCGTATGCGGCCTCGCCGGGCCTTAATATGATTTGGGCCTCCAAAAAAGGCGATATTGTTCAGTGGGTGATGGGGAAAATTCCACGGCGTAAAGAAGAGGCAAGTAGTGATCATCTTTTAGACGGAGAAAGTGGAAAAGATGAATATGATGGCTACCTTTCCATTGAGGAAAATCCTCATCAAATTAATCCGGCCTCAGGGCAAATCGTGACTACAAATTATCGACCAGACGGCGACCATGATCTTAATGGATTTTGGCAACCCTCAGATAGGCAAGAGCGTGTCACAAGTTTTCTATCTTCAAAAGAGCATTGGAGTGTTGAGGAAATGAAAGAACTTCAAAATGATGCGACAAGTGTTTCGGGCGATTTTATAATTCCGATTTTGTTGTCCTCTCTTGATCAGAGAAATCCCTTAGAAAAAGAAATTTTTGAATTTCTTTCGACGTGGGATAAAAAAGCAGAAGTGGATAGCGTCGGCGCGACGATTTTTCATGTTTGGAATCAATTTAATTTTGTCGAAATTCTAAGTGGGAAACTTAGCGCCGAAGAAATGAAGGCCATGGCCAAAAACAATACTTGGCATTTTTATAAAAAAATGATGAAAGACGAATCTTCTCCTTGGTGGAGGGGAAATAGAAAATTGGTTTTACAGGCCGGGCTGAAGAAGGCCACCACTTTTTTAAAAAATGAGATTGGAGGAAATCCCAAAAAATGGACTTGGGGAAAAATTCATACTCTCACTTTTGAACATCCCCTAGGAAAAGTTGCCTTACTCGCTCCTTTTTTTAATCTTGGCCCTTATCCAGTTTCTGGTGCAACAAGTGTTGTAAACAATATGGCCCATTCGCGATTTGGAGAAAATTTCGCTGTCCTTCTTGGGCCTTCCACAAGGAGAGTGATTGATCTTGGTCACCCTCAAAAATTCGATACAATTATCCCGACGGGTAACTCTGGGAATATTTTTAGTCCTCACTACGCTGACCAGGTAAAGTTATTCTTAAGTGGAAAGTTTCGCCACTATGATCCCTTTTATAGAGAAGGGCCCAATAAAGATTTGCTATTTTCCCCATAAAATGGGCAGTTTTTCATATCAATAAAATTCTATCATTTTTCTAAAGTATTATTTCTTAAGGATTTTAAAAAATTGCCGAAAAGTCTTGTAGACTGGAGGTATGAGAAGCATGATTGCAATTTTGAAGACATTCACCTTCTTAATTTTTTTAAGTGTGATGCTCGCGATGCAGAGCTGTCTCATCCTTCCGGGGAAGGGAAAAAACAGCATCGTTTTTAATCTGAAAAACCAACCGAAGAAAGTAGCTTTCAACCCGAGTTTAGCTTCCATCGATATTGCAAACGACATTGTGACGATTAATGGTTCAGGTTTTACTAAAGTGACCGAAGTCAAAATCCAAGGCACAGGTGTCGATGTTGGTTTCAACCTTGATTCACTTAGCGATTCAAAAATTATCGCAAGCGCAAAAAGTGCACTCTCTCTTCTCGTCGGCTCAACTTTTAATTTAATCATTAGTAGCGCAGAAGCAAGCAGCACTTTTCCGATTACTTTCACACTTTCAGATGGCGTTGTCACAAATACCAAACTTCATTCTATGGGTGCAACGAATGGACAGGTTTTACAATTTAATGGAACGAATTGGCTTCCGACGAGTATTGCAAGTCCAATGCTTTTTATCGGAATGTGGGATGCAAGCTCGGGAAGTCCTACTGCTGGTGCTTATTCAGCTGGTGATTATTTTATTGTTTCTGGTGCAGGATCTTACGGCACAGATAATTACGTCGTGGGTGATTGGGCCGTTTATGATGGCGCCGATTGGAATAGAGTTTTCACTGATACAGGAACAAAACTTTCTAAAACTGGCGGAACGCTCACAGGTGATTTAATTTTAGATACGCAAGCACTATTTAAAGGTGGAGCAAATTACGTCACCCTTAAAGCGAGCGCTGGACTCGCCTCAGATATTACACTCACACTTCCAACATCTGTTGGAACAAATGGACAAGTCCTTACCACAAATGGAAGTGGCGTTTTGAGTTGGGAGACTGTCGCAAGTGGTGGTGGCACTGGTGCCGTTTATAGTGTGAACTCACAAACAGGAACAGTGACTCTCACCACCTCAGACATTGCAGAAGGAACAAATCAATATTTCACAACTGCCCGCGCTCTTTCTGCAGTAACAGCATCTTTGGCAACAAAACAAAGTGTCGATACAACTTTAACTGCGCTTGCCGCTTACAATACAAATGGAATTTTAGTTCAAACAGCGGCCGATACTTTTGTAGGTCGAACTCTTACTGGAGCAGCGAATAGATTGACTGTCACTGATGGCAATGGTGTAGCAGGAGATCCGACAATAAATTTAGACACAACACTTTTACCTTCTCCCGTTCTTGCTGATGTTGGAAAATATTTAAAAGCAACCGCGGCCAATGCTTCTGTGTGGACGGCCCTTTCTTCTTCCGACATCACGACAGCGCTTGGATTTACTCCGATCAATAAAGCAGGAGATACAATTTCTTCTGGAACATTTACTTTCGATACGGCCGCAGTTCTTAGGACGCTTGATCCTGTGGGACTTACTGATGTGGCGAACAAGCAATATGTGGATGCGGCCGTTGCGGCAGTGGGAACAGCGTCTAATACTTGGACGGCGAGTGGAAGCGACGTCTATCGCTCATCCGGTAATGTTGGAATTGGTACGACAAATCCTACGGGAACTTTTGAAGTTCAAGGGGGAACTGCTGCTGCCAATACAGGGGGAAGTGATATGACTTTTGTTGCTCAGTCATCTGGTGCCGGAGGAAGCACGACAGGTGGTGGTTTTAACTTTACTACCGGCGCTGGTACTGGGGGATGGTCTAGTGGATCAATGAATATAAATTTAGGTGTTTCAAATGGGGGGCAAATAATCATCACAAGAGGTCGGGGAGGTACTTATACGGCTACAGGAACCGGAAGCAGTGGCGGGTATCCTGCTGCTACGATAAGAAATTCAAATAGTACTGGTGGAGATGCTTACCATTTTATTGAATCACTTTCAGTAAAAAATGCTGCTCTTAATCCACAGTCTGGTTATTTTGGTGTTGTTGCAGTTACAGGAGCTGGCAATTATACACCGGCCTTTGTTTGGGGAAGCTCGACTGGGAGCATGACATACGTAGAGAGAATGAGAATTGATCAAAATGGCAACGTCGGAATCGGCACAACTGCGCCTACCGCTTCACTCACTGTGAGTGGTGAAATGCGTGCACTTGGTTCCTCTAACGGCTACGTAGGATTTAAAGCGGCCGCAACGACATCCTCTACTACGTACACATGGCCTACTTCGGCCGGAACAAATGGTTATGTCCTCACAACTGATGGCACAGGCACCCTTACATGGACAGCAGGAAGTGGCGCCGTGAGTAGTGTGAACTCACAGACAGGCACTGTGACTCTTACAACGACAGATATTGCAGAAGGCACAAATCAATATTTTTCAGATGCACGAGCACAATCGGCACTCACTGCTTCTCTTGCGACAAAGCAAAATATCGATGCAACATTAACTGCACTCTCGGGCTTCAACACAAACGGCATTTTAGTTCAAACAGCGCCAGATACTTTTGTAGGGCGCACACTCACCGGGACTGCTAACAGAATTACAGTCACAAATGGTGATGGCGTTTCTGGAAGTCCGACCATTAATTTAGATACAACTTTACTTCCTTCTCCTGTCCTTGCTGATGTTGGAAAATTTTTAAAGGTGACAGCGGCCGATACTTCTGTATGGACGGCCCTTGGGTCATCAGATGTTACAACGGCCCTCGGCTTTACGCCGCTTAATAAAGCAGGCGATACAATGAGTGGAACGCTTACTTTTACTTCAGGAAATTTTACCATTGGGCAAAGTGCGTTTTTAATTGTGCCTAATCCTGTGATTTCAACTGATGCTGTTAACAAGCAGTATGTGGATGGTTTGGTAGGAGGGACTTGGACAGCGAGTGGGAGTGATGTTTATCGTGCGAGTGGGAGTGTCGGGATTGGCACAGCAACACCTTCCGTAGCGTTAGATGTAAATGGCCAAATAAACGCAAAAACCTTAACAGTTAATGCTTCAACGACTTGGCATACAAACTTTGACTCTACTGGTGATAGCGTTGTGACTGTTAAGGCCGGAGGGGGGACTCGTGCTGCTCTCTACCTCAATGGGCGAAATAGTTCGAATCCATGGTATATGTTTACAGGAGGATCCGATACAAATCTATATTTTATGCCGTCAAGTAATTTCAACGCTTCGAATAAGGTAATGACACTTACCTCAGGTGGTAATCTCGGCATTGGTACCGGTGTTAGCACTTTGACTGCTTCACTCACAGTCGCTGGCACCGCTTCAATTTCTGGACAGACAACAATCTGGGGATTTCTGGGTCTTGGCACAGCATCCCCCCGGGCAAATCTCGACGTAAGCGGAACGATTCTCACTAAAGCGGCGACAAGCAATGCTGGTGCGACAATCGACTTTTCTACTGGAAATTTACAATATACTTCAAACGACTGTGGGGCTTTTCAATTTAATAATATGAAAGATGGTGGTAATTATACGTTTGCAGTAAAAGGCACAAACTCGACAACTTGTTCATTCACTGCTTATAGCGATGCCGGTATCAGTTCGCTCACAGTTCATCTTCCTCCTGATCATGCAGCGACAACGGCCACAAAGCACACGATCTATTCTCTTGTTGTGATAGGGGCTGACGTTTATATAAGTTGGATACCTGGTTACTAACGCCGACACAAAAGAGGCGATTTTAATTTCTTTTTGATGAAAAATTGTTGATAATTTTTTTACTTATGAAAAAAATATTTGTTGTTATTTTCCTTTTGTTTATTGGAGTTTTTTCACAAATTGGGGAAGCAGGTCTTTCTAATTTGGCCTTTTGGAAAAATCATGTTTCTTCACTTGTGTTTACAACGGCGGCCCAGTCTATCTACGCTTCGAATTGCTCTGGGGCCGTTACTATACAAAATAAAAATTGGATGGGTGTCGCGACCAACGTTGGGGCGAATGTGACTGTGAATTTGTCTGCGACAGGTTCTGTCACTTTTTATTCCGATTCTTTTTGCACTCAAACCGTGACTACGACGACAATAAACAGTGGCTCAAATAGTTCTACGGTTTATTTTATTTCTGCGACAACAGGGTCGCCAGTTGTAACAGCAGCTGCCACGAACTATAGCTCAATCACTCAGACAGAAACAATTTCAACAAACCCTTACGTCTGGACTGGCGGGGGCGGGAATGCGAATTGGAACACGCTCGCCAACTGGTCTGGTGGTGCAGCTCCAGGGGCAGGGAACTTGGCCGTCTTTGATTCTACCTGTGCCTCAAATTGTTCGCCTACGGTTAACGTTTCTATAAATGTGGGCGGAGTACGAATGGCCTCAACATACACCGGCACGATTACACAAGGTGCGGCCAGCACCATGACGATAGGTTCGAGCGCTTGGACTCAAAATGGAGGAGCTTTTTTAGGAGGAAGTTCTAACATGATATTTACAGGCCCATTTTCGCTAAGCGGAGGAAGTTTTACAATGACCTCAGCTGCAACTTCGGCGAAAGGTTCATTGTGGTCGGTTTCAAGTCCTGCTGTTTTTTCTTCAAATTCCGGGTCACTTAGCTTTGGAAATACTGCTACCGATATTACAATGAGTCTTGTTGTTGGGGATGAGCAATATAACAATGTTACCTTTGGTGGAGGAAATAATACTTTTAATTTAACTGGGTCGATGAAGGTTTATGGCAATCTGACTTTTTCTCCCTTTGATAGTTGGGATATGTGGGTTAATGGAAGTACTATTTCAGCTTATGGTAATGTAACAGCTACTTTTAGGGGCTCTCGTGGGACGGCACTTGTTCGTATTGCTGGAAACGCGGCAGGACAAACACTTTCATCTTCTTCTTTATACGCGGCCCTTTCTAAAATTGAAATTGATGCTGGTACAAATACAGTAACGTTAGGAACGACTGTTTCAACCAATAATGGTTTTTCAGTGACGTCAGTTGGAACACTTATTACAGCAGGATCGACACTATGGATTACAGGAACTGATGCAACTGTTTCAGCCCCAGGTTATACCTTCAATGATCTTCAGTTCTCTGTATGTACGGCCCGCCTTAACAATGCGACTTTAACTATTGGAGGAAATCTTACATTAGCTAATGGGTGCGGTTGTGGAAATTATATTCATTCAGGAACGATGAATGTGCATGGTAACGTCACGGCTACAGCATGCGATTATCGTGGCTCTGCAACCTTAACTTTTGTGGGCAGTGGTGCTCAGACAATGACGGGGGGAGAGTACAGAACTTGGTCGACTGTGGGTGTGGCCAAGCCTTCGGGGACGCTTACTTTTGGTTCGGCCGTAACTTGGCCAGGGATTAGTGTAACATCAGGAAGTCTCGATATGGCGGGTTGGCCACTAACACTTACAACTCTCTCGCTCGGTGGAAATACACTCACTAAGGGCGCTGGCGTTTTGACGGTGAATGGAGTTGTTCAAGGGACAGGAAGTTTGTTTGGTGGGACAATTGATCCGTAATTTAATCCATAAATGAGAATCTGTTATTCTTTCTTTTTATTTATAAAAATTGCCTTTGAAAATTTATTTTTAATATTCATCTTGTTTACGTAAAGTCTCGCTTGGGCCAGCCGATAAAAGGACACTTCGAGGCGAGTGTGGATGAATTTGATGTCAGAGAAATTCGGCGAAACAGAAAAAAAGTCCCTTTCATTGGAAAGACTCTCATCATATTTTTAATTATTGCTCTTATTGATACGATGTTGGCCTATGGGCATATTGGAATGCTTTATACTCTTGTTTTAAATAGGTGAGAAAAACACTCGGGTTTAAAATTGTTGACTCTTTAGTTATTGCTTTTAGAATTTCATATTCAAAAAACAAAATTAAGGAGTTTTATGAAGAATTTAAAAATGATCGCTCTAGCGTGTTTGGCATTGCCGGCACTAGCAAGTGCAAAACATGTTATTGCTGATGGAAAAAATTCACTTGAGGTAAACGGTCAACTTGGGACGGCCTTTGAAACTGGTGTAAAACAAGATACGACAACATCGTACAAAAATACGAAGTATAATGGAGTTGTTATTAATACAGCGAATATTGCTTTTTCTGGTGCGATTGATGAACAGTTTGTTTATCGTTTTCGCCTTCGTATGAAGCAAGAAAATAGCAGTAAGCCAACTGATACGACTGCTAATCACACTCATTCGGCCTACAACATGGTTGATTACGCATTGGCCGGTTATTCTTTTATGCCACAACTTACAGTTGTTATGGGAAAAGTTGATGTTGGTGGGGGATTTGATTATCAGTCTTCTATTATGAGCCCTCTTACTTTTGCTCAAGACGCCGATGTCTTTTTTGGTATGGGGACGGCCAATGGTGTAAGGGCCTTTGGTACTTTTATGGAAATGATTGAGTGGTCACTTACTGCGGTCAATAGCTATGATTATAATGGAACAAGTAAATTTGAAGCAGCTAATGACAACCGTTCAATGGATTATGTTGCAAGTATAGGTCATCATAGTAAAGATGCGGCCGATGCTGAAGGCTATAATGCGACTGGTGATTTTAAGCACGCAATTACTTTAGATTATGCTCAACTTGATAATGGAAAAACTCCAAACCATAGAAAAATTTATGCAGCAAATGGTTTTTTCTCTTATCAAAATGCAATTTTACATACGGCGATGACTACAGAAACAACAAAACAAAGACATGATGATTTTTGGACTGTTGGCGCCGGTTATCTTTTTAATAAAACATTTCGTCCCGCTTTGACTGTAAGCTCAGTCCGTAGTTTCTCAGTTACAGGCGATAAGGGAACTCATCGAATTTTTGCTGCTAATCTTACTCGCTTTCATGCTGATAATAAGTGGAGAAGTTACGCTGAAGTTTCTATGACATCAAAATCTAGTGAGGCGAAATTAGCAGCGTCAGCTGCGGCCTACAAAAATGTGACACCTTGGAAAGCTTCTGTAGGGATGACTGTTAATTTTTAATGTAACTGCTCGCCTTTTCGGCATCTTTTGAGCTATTTCCCTCTGATCTCCTTGCGGCTTGCCAGAGCAAGCCTCAGTCGTTCCTCGGGAACTATCTCAAAATCTGCTCGAAAGATCGAGCAGTTTAAGAAAACGCGTGAGTAGTTAACTTTTAATTTGAATGACATTTTATCTTTCTATCTATCATCAAGGAGCACACTTTCGGGTGTGCTCTTTTGTCTTTGCTGCGCTAATAATTAATCTCAAATGGATTCTCGCCAAGCAAAATTTCTTCTGAAGAAGTGAGGCGAAGATAATTAATTAAATTACGATAGACTAATTTTACGTAACGTTGAGTTTCGGAATAAGGAATATTTTCAACAAAGGTAATATCGTCGTTGTCGTAGCGTTTTTTCCATCCTTCGACAGCGTTGTGGCCGGCATTGTAAGAGGCAATCGCCATGGGAAGATTATTAAAACGCATTTTTAATTTTTTAAGGAGGGCCGAACCAAGAGCAATATTGGTCTCTGGTACATAAAGATCTTTTGGATCTTTGTAATCGAGTTTGTTTTCTCGTGAAACTGTTTTTGCTGTCTCTGGAATAAGTTGCATAAGTCCAAAAGCATCAGAGGGGCTACGTGCTCCGGCATTGAAACCAGATTCTTGTCTCATAATGGCATAAATCCATTCAGGGCGAATTTTGTTTTTTTGAGCATTGCTTTGAACAATTTCGCTGTACGGTTGAGGAAAGAAAACGGGAGCGAGACGGTTTAAAGCATCGTTGCGTTCGTCGACTTCCCATTTATAAAAAGTGTCGAGGGCATCTGAAAATTTCCCAACGCGCACGTAGAGAGGAAAAAAAGTCATCAACTGTTCTTTGTCCGTCGTTTTAGAAACTTGTTCTTCAACAAAAGCACGGGCAGCTTCGTATTCGCTATAAGCAATCAGCCATTCAAGACTATCGAAAAAAGGAGTCTTAGGGAGAGTCGAATTATCGAGCGGAGCAATGGCAATCTTTAATTCTTTATGCGCTAAAATGCCATAGTAACCAAAGGGATCTTCTGCAAGAAGTTTTGTCAAAGTATCGTTTGCTTCTTTTGTTTTATTTAAATCTTTATAGGCCATGGCCCTCCAAAAAAGAGATTGCATCACAAGTAAGCGGTCTTTGCTTTGCTTTTCAATTTTGAGGAGATTTTCGATAGCATCTTCAGGACGTTTGAGTTTTTTAAGAAGAAGCCATGCCTTGTTCCAATTAATTTTGTCTTTAAATGCTAAGTCTTTGCTTGGAATTTCTTCGGCGAGCGAAAGATATTCAACGGCCGCTTCCGTTTCGTTTAGCTCAACATTCATCTGTCCAAGAACAAAATAAACCTCAATAAGAACTGAGTCTGGAATAGTTTCGTAATCAAGATTCTGAAGAAGAAATTCTTCGGCCTCGAGAGTAAAGTGTTTATTCCAAAGAAGGCGAGAGCGTTTAAGAATGGTGCTTGTTAAAGCTTCTAGATAGTCCTCATTTTTCGGAGAAGATTTTGCGAGCTTTTTTAGATAAGTAATCAACTCTTCAGTTTTTGCAACATACATTTCATCATTTCTTTCGAGACGGTAGCATTGGCGAATACGTTCATAGGCCTGCATTTTTTCTTTAAAGGAAGATTTTTTATTATTGATAATTTTATAATAAGTAAGGCGTGCTTCATCGAACTGGCGTTTTTTTTCTAAATCTTTTGCTATAGCGAGCGCATCTTTTGTATCCGTTTTTGTTGTATCCGTTTTTAAATCAGGTTTAAATTCAGAAGGTGAAAGGCGTGTGAGTTGCTCTAAAACTTTTTTTTCACTCTCGAGATCTTTATTGATTTGAGCTAGCTCAAAAACTTCCTTATAGAGATCAACTTTTTCTGGAATACTTTTTCTGTAGCGTGCAAGTTCTTTTGAAAACAACCAGGCCCGTGAGGAAAGTTTAAACTCTTTTGCTTTCGCATAGGAAATCTCTAAGTAATCTTGCTTGAGCCATGAAGCTTTATAAGTGTTTTTATTCCAAAATGTTTCCAGCTGCGAGGCTTCGGTGAGACAAAAAATTTGGGCCCTTTGATCGGCCAATAGTTTTAAAGGGAATTTTTCTTCGAGCGCTAATTTTTGATAGAGAGGACAGGCTTCAGTCTTATTATTTTTTCGATAAGATTCGGCCAAAAACCAATTGTGTGTCCAAAGTTCTTTTTTGCTAAGATCTTCGGAGTGCGGCAAGGCCCCCTTTGCTTTTATTTGGGCCTTAATATCGCGAATAAACTTTTCATCAGGAGGAAGACGCCCTTTCAATGATGAGCAAGCTGTAATATAAAGTGACAACAATATTAATGAGGTAAGTTTTAAATAATTCATCCGGGCATTGTACAATGAAACAAAAAAAAGTCTATTTCGTTTCCCTTGGTTGTTCTAAAAATTTAGTTGACTCAGAAGTGATGTTAGGGAGTCTTAAAAAACATGGTTTTGAAATGGCCAGCGAACCAGAAAATGCAACTGTTATAGTGATTAATACCTGTGGGTTTATTGATGCGGCCAAGAAAGAATCGATTGATAGCATTTTAGAAATGGCGGAATATAAAAAAGCGACAAAAGGTATTTGTCAGATTTTAGTTGTTGCGGGTTGTTTAACTCAACGTTACTCTGCCGATCTCGAGTTTGAAATTCCTGAAGTTGATCTTTTTATTGGGACGGGTGAATATAATAAAATCGTGGAACTTTTGGAGCAAAAGGATCAAGGAAAACTCCAGCAGAAATCTTTTGTAAATACGCCTCAGTTTATTCATACAGAAAATGATGAGCGCATGCTTTCAACTCCCTCCTATATGGCGTGGCTTAAAGTTTCTGAAGGCTGTGATCGGCATTGTACCTTTTGTGCGATTCCGTCGATACGAGGAAAACTACGTTCAAGAAGCGTTGATTCCCTTGTGAAAGAAACGAAGCATCTTGTTGAGCAAGGTGTAAAAGAGGTGAATCTTATTTCTCAAGACCTTTCAAAATACGGGCAAGATCTTGGCGGAGAAAATACACTTTTACATCTCCTAAAAAGTCTTGAAGAAATAAAAGATTTAGCGTGGATTCGTCTTTTTTATTATTACCCTGACGATTTAAGTATCGAACTTATTGATTTGATCAAAAATTCAAAAAAGATTTGTCATTATTTAGATATGCCTGTTCAACATTTTTCAGATGATGTTTTAAAGCGCATGAATAGAAAAATTACGGGCGCACAAATTCATCAAAAAATTGCACTCCTTCGCGAGCGTATTCCTGATATGGTCATTCGCACTTCAATTATTGTCGGTTTTCCAGGGGAGACAGACGAAGATTTTGGAAAATTACTTGAGGGGGCCGAGTTAGTTCAATTTGATCATCTCGGTGTTTTTAAATACTCTGACGAAGAAGGAACGCCGGCCTTTAATTTTAAAGAAAAAAATTCAGAGGAGATGATTGATCAGCGCCACTATGAACTTTATGAACTTCAAAAAGAAATCGCCGAAATTAGAAATGAACGCTACATTGGAAAAACCCTCGAAGTTTTAATTGAAGGTTTTCATGAAGAAAGCGAACAGCTCATTGTAGGAAGACATCGCGGTCAGGCACCTGAGATTGATGGTAAGGTTATTATTAATGATGACAATGGACATACTTTGAAAAAAGGAGACCTCGTCATGGTCGAGGTCTCCGAAGTTTATGAATATGATTTGGTGGGGAGAGTTGTTTCTGTCTCCTAGTAAGCCTCTCCAGGGAATGAGTAACCTGTTCCAGTGGGTGAAGCCGTGTTGGTACAATTGATGAGAGCGGGAGTGTTTGATGCAGTTACGCTGTAGTTCGGATAGGCTAAGAATGGAGAATCCCAATCATGATAGGAGCTTCCAGCACCATCCATTGTCGCTGCTGGATCGATCATCTTGTCGAGAAAATCGGTGAAGGCATACATCATGTTCCATTCACGAACCATGATGCGAATTCTTGCTTTTTGTGTTCCTGCAGAGTCAAGACACCTAAAAGTATAAAAAGGCCTTGCATCACCCCAGGGACTTGCATCCATCGCTTGAGCAGCAGCATAATCTTCCCAACCGTTGGCGTAATAGGTGTAACCAGTTCCACAAGAGTTATCTTGCGTGAAGTTCGTAATTTTTAAATTAGTTCCTCGACCTTCAGATGTTGGAGAAGCAATGGTGTACGGCTTATTATCAATTCCATTTATGGCCGGCATAACCTGAGTATTTATGCCTTTAGCTAGTGCGGCCGAATCTAATCCTGAATCACCATACGCCCCGCCTATGCATTGAAAGCGATCGCCTCCGCACTCAACGGGGTCGGTATCACTACTTGCTAATTTGCACTGACTAACCCAAGTTCCTACAGTACCTGTTGCCGTTGTTCCGCCACATGTTGAATCAATATTGGCACAATTGGCTTTATCGCAGGTTAAGCGCCCCAGACACTTGCCGACATCGGGATCATCAATGTAAGTCATTTTCGTTACATCAATTGCCCCAAGGTCACAAGGAAGAGTACTTCCATCAGAGAGTGTTGTAATTTGACACAGATCTGTTGGTGCGTCTAATACGTTATAAGAAGTGTCATAAATGCCACTTCCAATTGACCAACTACCAGCGTTTATTGTTGTACAGGAATAATAACCGGCCCCTCCCCCCCCAGCAAGTGCAGCATCAGCGGTGGTTATCGTACAACCGCACTCAACGCTATAAGCGCTTGTCGCCGTAGTCGCGACAGGAAAAGCATTAAAATAATAAGGCGTATAGGAAACTTGATCACACATACTTTTTCCAGAGAAAAGACTCATCTCAAGACCTGATAGTTTAAAATCAAGTTCACCACCCTCAACGATACACATAATGTCGTTGTTAATATCGTTAGAATTATTTGCAGATATTTGATCAAGCGAAACACGGCAAGGAGCAGTCTTATTAAATACCCCCGCGCGGTGAATGAAAACAGAAGGTGAATCAGTCATTTTTACGGAGACTCCAAAATGACGAATACCTTGGAGTTTAAATGTTTTGGTTGCTGTCCCAAGTGTATTGCTTGCAGTTACGGTATAAGTGTTTAGCGCCGTTGAGTTTCCTACGGTTCCAGAAATCACGCCCGTTGCTGGGGTGAAAGTAAGTCCTGAGCCAACAGGAAAACTAGGGCTGATTGAATAAACAACATTCTCCCCAGTTAAAACTTCTGGAGCGATTGTGACATCCTGCCCTTGATAAACGAGGAAAGTATCAGAGTGGACTATTGGGTTTGTATAAACAGCGCCAACGATCGGAGCAATTTGTCCTACGTCCGTTTGAGTAATGGCCGTACTTGATTCTCTGTAGACAGTTGATCCAGGTTCTAAATAATTATAAGAAAGCGTTTCAAAATCAGTTGAAGTAATGTTTTTAAGCGAGACCGTAGCAGTTTGTGTGCTTTGAATCGCAAAAAGATTATCACCTGTTGTAACTGCGAATGCAGCACCTGTTGATCGAGTTAGCGACACAACGGCCGAACTCATGGAGGTTGCATAATAGGAGTTTGCGGCCGTACACGCAGGTAATGCAGTAAGATCTGATGACGCTAAAGCGGCACAATAATATCTTCCTTGTGGAACACCTCCGGCGCTTAATGAGCTAACAGAGAAGCTTCCCTGAACAAGGCGGACGTAAGCCTTTGCGCTATCCCAATAATTAACGACAGCAATAGTATCAGTGCTGGCCCCGGTTCCTGTGTAGAGTATACTTCCTGTTGCTGTTACAGTGGGCGACGGAGCACCATTTGAGCTGAGATTAACGGCCAGACTATTATTTTTAATTGTTTTAATTGTTCCCATGTAGTCATAATAAAACTGATGGGTATCTACGTTTGATCCAACTTCAAAATATCCTGTTTGAACGTCAACAAGAACATAGCTTCCGCTTACGTCTCGAATAACACCCGTTCCATTTGATGTCATCGAATCACTTGAAATAGGGGCCCCAATATAGGCCGTTGAGATATTTGAACTATCAAGTTCAAGAAGAACTTGGTGAGTATAAGAAAGGCCTCGGGGTTTTTCTGAAATTCTAAAAGTCATCGTCGTAATAGCAGAACCGCCAGAGTTCGTGACACTTAAATTATAATCCGTTTCTGGCGAGAGTGCTGTTGGAGTTCCCCCTAGTGTTGCTGTTGTTGAGTCAAGAGTGAGACCTGTTGGCAAAGAAGGGGCGACTTCTGACGATGTTACAACTGCAGCAGAGGGAACAATTGTGGTTGTAATTTGCCCAGCACAGATTCCCGAATTGAGTGGGACATTTTTTTCAAAAATATAGACGATATCAGTGATCGTTCCCTTCATTGAAAATGATCCAGATGACTTATTGTCGACGTCTTCATTTAAAGAAAAAGAACTTGAACCAACGCCGATATCGCCGTAGATGAGTTGAGCGGAATCATCAATGTAAGTGATGGTGGCAATGGCGCCAGATTTTGCACGAATTTTATTTCCAACAGTAAATGAGCCAGATAATTTTGATGATGTGAAACCACTTACTTTAAATTCTGCTCGTGATGTGCAAGATGACGAAGGAGACGTTACAGTGTAAGTTAGCGAAGTAGGAAAAACAATTGTTGATGAAGCAAATGTCATCCTTTTTATTCTGGACGCAGTTCCAAAATCATTTGTGGCCGTAATAGATAGAACTGTTGATAAGGGATTTTTTGTGTAGCCAGAAATAAGGCCAGTGGTGGTGTTAAATTTAAAAGAACTCGGTAGCACCGCCGACGACGAAGCTGTAAAAGTGTAGGGGTTTGAATCAGTATTTCCCAAACTCCAGTAAGGGGATTCAGCGACGTTGCCAAATCCAAAAATGTTTGCCGTAAGAGAAATTGGATAAATTTCTGTCACGGTTTCCAAAGTCATCGTACTTGTTCCTGCAAGAAGATCCATGCCTTCATGGAAGCCATAAGATCCAGTCGCGGTAAGTGATAAAGTGAGATACAAACTATCTTCGTCCGTTGGATCGGCCCCGCTTGCAATAATAGTAGCTGTCCCACCATAGGATGTACTTGCAATATTTCCTACAATATAATCTCCGAGATCTCCATCAATTTGCCTGGCATGGACACTCAAAGTTGCGCTCTGTGGATAAAGAAGTTCTCCATTACCTTCAGGTGGGTAATAAGCATTGGCCACAATCGCATTATAGGTTATATCGCTTTCTCCTAAATCATTCACAGCATGAATCACATAACTGACTTCAGTTTTGTGAGTCGATATGGCGGCAGTTAATGAGCCGGTCAACGACCCGAGTGTAATTAAAGGTGAAGCCGCTGGTGATGTGAGAGTAAAGGTAACACCGTTTGCTGCTAGCGAAGCTGTTGTCGTAAGTGGTTTTGTTAAAACATTTGGAACGCTTAAAATTGTTGCGGGTGTAAAAATATTATAAACATTTTCGACAATGGCATCAACACCAGTGGATGCCCCACCAGAGACAGAAAGACTATCGCCAACTCTGAACGAAGATGTCGCGCTAGAGGGGGAGTTAACTGTTGCATAAAGGTCGTTTCCACTTAAAACAACAACAGTGGCCGTGGCCTGACTTGGAGAAGCTGTAATGGTGCTTCCTTTTACAAATTGATCTAGATCTAAAACAGATGATAAACGCAGTAATATGTGAGAGCTATTTTGATAATCTAAAGTAGAGACAGGAGAGAGTGCCCTGATTTTTAATATTCCATATAGGTAAGCATATGTGTAACCTGGATTAGTTGTTGTCGGTGTTTTGTAACCCATCTTTATACAATATTCATTTTGCGAAATATTTGTAAGAACACCAGGCAAGATAGTGACGACACCGGAGCTTGCATCAACAGAAATATTTGAAGGAGTTCCTACGTTAACAAGAGCAGTTCCACCGCAGAGAAAAGGTGTCGACAAAGTTTCGACAGTGAAAATTGGAGAGAGGGCCTGACCGTTTGATCCCCAAGGATAACTTGAAAGATCGCCATCAATTGATGGACTAAAGGTTGAAGTATTTGTCGTCGTTGTTGAGATGCTAAATTCAGATGGCGCTGGAGTGAGATGGTAATTAATGTAGCTAGGATAATCGATACTCGATGAGGGAATTGGATTTCCACTACTGTCTTGAAAAACCGAGTTCGATTTTTTTGTCGTGGGCGCATCCGATTTCCATTTTGTGAAACTCGATGGCATGCAGCCACTTATAAGGGTTAAACTTAGGACCAAAATGAGAATGTTGGTTATAGTTTTCATCCCTCAATTATCACCTATTTTTAGTATTTTTTTTAACTGGGTCAAATCTACCTAATAAACTAAAGTATTTAATAAAAATGCTCAGAAATTATTTATTTCTCAAAGCCTCTATAAGGAGGCAGAAAAAAGTTAACTTATTAAAACCTAAGAAAACCTAAGAAAAGCAAAGAGTGCCCAATAAATGGGTCAAGTTTGCCTGCTATCTCTTTGTGGGTTTGTTTCGTTATTATTATATTAACGTGACTGAGGCAAAGACCGAGGGCTTCATGAATGATATTTCAAGAGTACAGTCGAACAAAACACAAGAACTAGAGAACAAACAATCTTCTCTCGAACTTCGCAAAATGCGTCAAGAGCACGCTTATGTTTATGACAAAACAGCGAAGGATAACGAGAAAGAATTAAGACGTATTAAAGAAGAATATCAGGCAAAGATTTCGATGATGCAGGGAGAGTTGGAACAAAAGCTTTCATCGTTTAGAGAAAGACAAAATGAAGTAATGGGTGTTGAAAAGGAAAGATTACAATCAGAGCTCGATGATCTTAGAAAATTGCATGGTGATCAAGTTGTTCAATTAAAGGAAAGTCAAAAAAGTCAAATTGATAAGATGGTTGATTCTCATAACAAGACAATTGAGAATGCCCGGCAGAAATTTACGAAAGAAAAAATGAAGTGGAATGCTTAAAGTTTGGCCTTAAAAAGGAAAAAAAATGCAAGCAAGTCAACAAGCAAGTGGTGGTGTCTTTTTAAATGGAAAAGCACAGGTGATAGAAATGTTACAAATGCTTTCGCCTAAAGAAAGAGAAAGGATATTAAATCATGTTCGAGTAAAAAATCCTACTCTCGCAAGTGAGCTTGTTGAGGCGAGTGTTTGTTTTGAAGATCTTGGACGATTGCAGGAGCGTGAGTTTAATATTTTATTCCAATACTTAACTCCAGTTATTGTCGGGATGGCCTTAAAGGGAGTTGATGCAAATTTTCAACGAAGAATTCTTACACAATCACCAAGACAGTTTGCAGAAGAGGCTTTTGAAATAATGATGACTCCACTTGAAAATGAACGTGTTAATATTCGGCGAGCTCAGCAAAAAGTGATAGAGGTTGCTATTCAGCTAAGGCGTCGCGGACAACTAAAACTCTAAGTGGATTTTTGTGCCTTTTTAAAAAAATAATCCAAGCGCTCATTAAGTTCTTCTGGATAGTCGAGTTGGGGCACATGGCTGCCATTTTTAATAATATAAAATTCAGAATGAGGAAGTTGATTTTTTAGTTCTAGTTGAAAAGGAAAAGGAATAACTTTGTCTTTATCACCTGAAATGACAAGGGCACGTGTTTTAATTTTTTTTAAGTCATTTTTGATATCATGATCGTGCATTAAATTCATAAGGTGATAAAAAAGTTCTGGAGGAAGTTCTCCAATTCGCTTCATGTACAATTCAACAAAACCTTCAGAGACGAGCTCAGTATTAAATCCACCAATATGAACAATCTTTTTCATAATGGGGTTTAAATAAGATTTTGTCCAAAATTTATAATAAAAATCAGGGTAGTCTCGCGCGAATGATTCAATGTAAGGAATGATTTTTGCCATAATGGCGCTATTAAACATAATGTTTTTTGGTGAGGAAACGCTTCCCGACATAAGGGCCATCGCTGAAAGTGAGTCGGGGTATTCACGCGCAAATTCGAGAGTAACATTCACTCCCATACTGTGGCCTAACATCATTGCTTTTTTAAACCCTAAAAAATTAATAAGTTTATTTATATCGTGGGCACAATTTTTAAAATTAAAAGATTCAACGCTTCCACTTGAATTAAAATGTGATCGATAGTGATGGATGACAACGGGATAGCCGGCCTGATCAAAAAAAGGAAGCTGTTTTCCATAGTGCGTGAAGTTGCAGACTAATCCATAATTAAAAACAATAAGAGGCAAATCCCCCTTGTAACTTCCTGGCTCAAAGTTTGTATTGTAAAATAAGCGTATATCTTTTTCTGACTGAAAATAGTCAGCGTGCGTTTTTCGAAACATGACTCGCCTCCCATTCCAGTTTATCGAGTTCTATTTTTAAATTTTCGAGAATCTCGCTTCGGACAGGATCTGTTTCACAGGCGTGATTAAATTTTTGATCGGGTGTTAGTGGTGATTTATTATTCCAAGGACTCATGACAAAACTCACCACTTTCATCGTCGTCGTTCCAATTTTTAAACTGTCGCCAATTTTTGCATTCTTTGGGCCTATTGATTTCTTTTCATTAAGCCAAAATATAGCGCCTTCGGTAGGAGTGAGCCGAAGTTGAGAGTTGATGAGTTCAAAAGTTAAGTGATGTGGTGAAAGGGTGTGATCGTTGATAATTAAGTCTGCATCACTTTTTTTGCCGAGAGTGATTTTATCTGCGTAGGTTAAGTATTGCCCTAAGATATCAATATCGTCAGAAGCTGTAATATTGAGTTCGATCATGTTGCACTCATGGTTTTTTTAATTTATGAATTATTTTTTCTATACTTAATAGAATCGATTTCATATTCAATATCGCCTTTTGGTGCGCGCACTAAAACGACGTCGCCTGATTCTTTCCCGATTAAGGCCTTTCCTAAGGGCGAAAGATAGGAGACTTTGCCTTTTTTGATATCAGCTTCATCATTGCCAACAATTTGATAGGTGACCGTCGTTCCTTTTTCGGGATCAGTAAGTGTGACCGTGGCGCCAAAAACAACTTTGGTGCTCGAAATATTGGAGACATCAATAATGCGACTTGTATTGAGAACATTTTGAAGCTCGGCGATTTTTCCTTCGAGATGAGATTGCTTTTCTTTTGCCGAAATATACTCCGCATTTTCTTTGAGATCTCCCAAAGCTCGTGCTTCGGCCAATGCTTTTTTGATAGCTTCTCGTTCAACCCGAATAAGATTTTCTAATTCTTTTTCAATTTGAATTTTGCCCTCGACGGTGAGGAGAGGTTGATCGTTCATAGTTATCCTTTTATTTTTTAAAAAGTGCGTCAGCAGCGCTTGTAAATGTTTCGCGCTTTTTATTAGCACTGTTTGCTTTATCATTCACTAAGTAATATTCACAAAAATTGGCCTTTTCTTTCTCTACAACTCTTTCTGCATTGGGTTCACGACAGTCGTTGTATGAGCCTAAATCATAATTCTGACACATTTTACAGACGCGCAAATCCGCGGTGCAGTGAGGACAGTCGTCATTTCGCATGACTTGTGCCTTTAGTCCAAGGGATACATCTTTCCCGCAAGAATAACATCTGACAATAATTTCGTTCATTAAAAAGTCCTGGAATAGTTGATAAGAATACTTGGTAGTAAAGAATCTTCGGGTCGATTTTGATCTTTTAATTGATTAAAATGGATGAGAGGAAGATTGCGCTTGTTGTACTCTTCAATAGATTTTTGTAAGTTTTCTTCATTGGCCGCTTCAAACGTTTTTGAAATTAAAAAATTGACTAAGATAAGGGCGATTCCCCCGACAACAAAAGAACGTCGATTGTTGTCACCTGGGGAAAGTATACCTGTAAGCACTAACGCCGAACCGATTGAGCCTGGTACAGCATGATACCATTTTAGTCGAGTTCCATCTTGGTATTTATTTAAATAATCTTTGGCAATGAGATCTTTTTCTAAATAGTAACGAAGGCCTTCACCTTTTTGATTAGAGTTTGTGTCGACTAAGACTTCTTGATAGTTGATGATCGCAGTTCGGCTGCAAGTTTCTATGGCCGAAGCGGTCGCAAAAAGGGTGAATAGGATTAAAACTAAAATAAAAAAGCGCATAGAGTAATTTATCATTTTTTCCCTAGGGCGAGAAGGATTTTTGACATAAAATGAAGGGATGGAGGCCCTATGGACTTGATCAAAACCGGAATCCGAGTTGGAAAAACAATTAGAAACGCCACACGACTTAAAGAGATTGTAACAGTTTTCGCCAAAAATGGATTTGATGAATTTTTAATGCGGGCCCCACTCGCGAAAATAATACCAGATTTTGTTTTGCCTCAGTCCGGCAAAGCCATTGAAAAAGAACTTGAAGGCAAAGAATTTAGTGATTGGAATCGCATTGTTGGTTCACGCTTGCGTATCTGCTTTGAAGAGTTAGGGCCCGCTTTTGTTAAACTTGGTCAGCTTTTAAGTTCGAGAAGTGATATCTTTGAACCTTCTTTTATTGAAGAAATGAAAAGTTTGCGCGACAAAGTCAAAGGAATTCCTTTTGATCAAGCACGTGCTGCCATTGAAAAAAGCCTTGGGAAAAAAATTGAAGACTGCTTCCTTTCTATTGACTCTGAGCCTGTTGGAACAGCTTCTATCGGGATTGTTTATAAGGCCCTTTTAAAAGATGGCTCGCCTGTTGTTTTAAAATTAAGACGTCCTGAAATTGAACGCATCATCGAGACTGATTTTTCTATTCTGCTTTTTTTAGTTGGGCAAATGGAAAAAATCAGCACGGAAATGAAGGCCATCGGTGTTTCACGAATTCTTCGAGATTTTTCAATACGAATCAAGGGCGAACTTAATTTTACAGTGGAGGCTTTTAGCTGTGAGCGTTTAAAGAAAAATATAGCGAGGCACGATACCGAACAGCTTCTTTATCTTCCCAAAATTTACAAAGAATTTTCCTCTGAATCACTACTCGTGATGGAGTATCTAAAAGGTATTTCTTTTAATGATACTGCTCGAATCAAAATCCATAGAGAGGAGTTACTTCCTAAAATAGAATCCTCCATCAAAATTTATATAAAAACATTTTTGCAAGATGGATTTTTTCATGCTGATCTCCATGAGGGAAATTTTCTTCTTCTTGAAAATGGGCAACTCGGTATTTTAGATTTTGGCCTTATGGGGCATCTTTCTAAAAAAGGCCGAAAAAATTTTTTGGCCATCATTTACTCACTTTTGTCTCATAATTACGAAACTCTTGTGTATGAGTTTTTAGATGTCGCCGAGTATGAACAGATCCCTGATGTTGAAGCTCTTATTGCCGATATTCGCGATGTGCTTATTCCTTTTGCTGGATTATCTGTTAAAGAAGTTAATAGTGGAATTCTCCTCCAAGAATCGCTTAGAATTCTTTCCAAACACACAATCTATCTTCCTCGCGAATGGTTTATTATTTTCCGTTCGCTCATTGTTCTTGATGGTGTGGGCAAATCAATGGAGATGGATCAAGATCTCTTTCTCCTCATCGAAGATGATGTCAAAAAACTTCTTCAGCTTTCTTTAAATAAAGATGAAATTTTGGAAGAAACGCTTTGGATGGCGAAAGATATATTAGGGACTATGCGCATGTTCCCTCGTCACGCCAAGTGGTTTATGCGCGATTTTACGCGCAAAGGGCACGCTCTTGAGGTCATCAATCGTGGTTATGAAAAAGAATTATTAGCTTTTCGCGGGGCCTTGGTGTTTTTGGGATTTTCATTCCTTGGCGGAATTTTCTTTTTGGCAGGGGTTTTACTCTTGAGAGAAGATACGGCCTCGTTCATCAATATACCTTTTATTACACTCCTTTTTTGGATGATATCCGGTGCTTTTATTTTGAGAGGGCTTTGGGTTCTTCGCCTTAAAAAATAAAAGGCCATAGTTTTCTATGGCCTCATTCAAAACTTTATTAAAAGTTTTACTGATTATTTTGAAAAATATTTCTGATTGACCAATGTAAGCCAACCCATAAGTCTTGGCCCTTGCCATGCCTTAAGAGTTTCCCAACCAGATTGAATCTCTTGCTCTTTTGCATTTAAAAATGCATCAGTGGCGCCTAACTCTTTTGAAAATTCATGAGTAACAATAACATCATGAAGGCTTCCGTATTTATCACTTGTAGTATTTAACATCTGTTGAAGATAAAGACTCTCTAAATTCACACGATAATATCCACCAATATCTTTCATGATTTTATAAATTGTTCTGACTCTTTTTCTAAAATTATGAAATGTTTCATTATTTTCTTCTGTTGGTAAAACGAGGACTGTGTCGACTACGTTTTGATATTCAATCTTTGCTCTTTCTACTAAATCGTAACTTAGTTTTGATAAAACAGTTTCCACACTTTCGCCATTTACGGGATAATAATTGACGTATCTCCAAGTCCATTTAGGAAGTTTATTCTTTGCTCGAACAGTCACAACGTTTTGAGGTGTCGTTTTTAAAAAATCAGAATAAACGGCAAGAGGGATAGGGAGATTAGCAGTTCCGTTTAAGAAAGCATCTTTCCAATTAAGGATGTCTTGGCGAAGCTTCGCTTGTAATGCCGACGTAATTAAACGCTTGTCGACAGCTTCCATGTGATCTTTGTAGCTTCCAAGTACATCATAGCCATCATCAAGTTTTTCACGGAAGGCCAAAAGCAAATCAGTCTTTCCGATTTGTTCTGCGATAGTAGGATATTTTTCCATCATACTTGCATGAGGACGAGTAGGGTAGGCGTAGGAGAAAACGTCAATGAATAAACGTATTTTGCTTATATCATAACGAAGCGATTTAGCTTTTGTTACTGTGAGCGATGATTGGCTTAATTTTTCGACAGATTTCACAAGTCCATCGAATTCGAGATTCATATAATTGGTAACGTAGACATTTGCATCAGTTGCATAAAGGCCGGTGCTTGCAAACAAGCTAAGTGCCAGACCTAAAATTAATAAACTTACTTTTTTCATACAGTGGGCTCCTTTTGATGTTGCGCGCTGTATACATCATTTTTTTGTTCGTACTGCATTATTTTTGGGATAGGGAAAAAATTGCTCGTGTTTCAGGCTATTAGTAATCTCAATTCATTAATGTGAATTTTGTACAGAGTGTCAGAAAGAACTTGTGCACAACACAGCGTTTCAATATGTTCGACGAAATTTTTAAGCAAATGATTTTTCACAAAAATCAAATTAACAATCAAACGAGGTTACAATGAAAAATGAACTTAAAGCTGCCTTAGCATTATCTCTTTTAAGTGTCGTCGGAATTCAAAGTGCTTATTCTTTAGATGCTTACACCGCAATTACTCGATACAAAGTTCTTACAAATGAACAAGTAAAAGTTGAAGTTAGCGACAGTCAATCCGCTGAATATATTGAAGTTGACGGCTCAGTTGCAAATCTCGTCATCAGCTCAACAAACCCCCAAATTAAAACCCTCCTTATACAAGGTGAACTTGTTGATGTTTCAAATCTAGGAAATCAGTCATTAAAAAAAGATGTCAAAATTGCTGCTGGCCTGAACAGAATCACTGTTGTCGGTCTTGCTGCTGACGGAAAAACAGTTCTTTCAGAAAAAGGTTTAAACGTTTTGAGTAGCACTTCAAAATATAATGTTAAGAGCGGTGCTATTTCTGGTAAAGCCGTTTGGAAAAAAAGCGAAGGCCCTTATCTTGTAAACGGCGATCTTGTTGTTAATCCCGGTGCAGAATTACAAATTGAAGCAGGTACAACTGTTTATTTTTCAGGCCACGCTCGCCTAACAGTAAACGGAAAATTAAAAGCAGAAGGAACTTCGACTGATTGGATTTATTTCACAAAACTTCCTGAGCAAGGAAGTGAGCTATGGGATGGAATTCATTTTTTCAAAACTCGTGATGAAAACCATATTAGTTATGCTTGGATCACTTACGGCGAAATTAAAGACGAAGGAATGGTTAGTAACATTGATTCAAGACTCGTTCTTGAAAACTCTGTTTTAGGAAAAACTCATCAACGTAAAGTTGTGGCCATGGATGCATCAACTGTTATCCGAAACAATCTTTTCATGTCTCCTTTCTCTAAAAACGAAGCCCCAATGGTTGGTTTTGATTCTGAACATATTAAAGCAAAGCACGTTCCACTCTGGGGAGAACTTAATGTTGAAAACAATATTTTTGAAAAATTAAAAGGCTACAACGACGCTATCGATTATTCTGTTGAACCTTATTTGTTTTTTACTCCAAAACTTAAGCCAACTGAAGTTGAAAATAATCCAGTTTTCCATTTTAATGCATTTTTGGGTGGTGGTGATGATGGTATTGATTTGGATTCAAATGCTCTCGTAGATAGCAATTTTTTTACAGGATTTAACAAAGACCAGTGGAACGTCTCTGCGGGTGAGTCGAATGCTATTTCAACAGGAAAAAAACATTCAATTGTTGTTACTAATAATGTGTTTTACAAAATGGAACATCTTGCAACTCTTAAAGCAGATGGCTTTATGACTTTTACAAACAATACTGTTGTTGATGTTCAAGTTGCTTTGGCCCTTTATAATCCTGAGAAAGGTCGTCAAGGTTATGGAAAAGGTCTTGCCGTAAAAAACAATCTTTTTTTTAATACTCCAGAAATTATTAAATATGCTAAACGTGGTTTAGATATTACTGCGAGCTACAACTTTGGACAGTTGGAGCAATTATCTCCGTATGGCAAAAATAATATTGATTCAGCAAACGTAGATCCTTCTTTCGTAGATTACAGCAACCAAAATTTCACACTAAAACCTACGAGTTCATTGTTAGGCAAAGGTGATAATGGCAAGAAATTAGGTTCAAATTAATTATTGGCTTTAGGAGTTAGTATATGAACTACCGAGGATTATTTGTTGCAATACTATTTATCTGCTCTGGAGCACTTTTTGCCCAAGAGTCACCGAGTGAACGTTGTGGAAGATTAAATTACTCATCTGATTCTCGGCCAGTTCAATACTGTATTTTTCAGGATCGACGAAGTACGAACAAAGATGTGATCTGGCTCTTTCAAGCTTTTATTGGTGGTGAAAGAGAATGGACTCTAAAGAAACGATGGAAACTTTTACGCTTAACTCTTAATAAAGCAAATTATCAGATGCCGACTGTGATTACTGTTTCATGGGGACAGTTTTTCTTAATGGTCCCAGAAAATAGTGCTTCTAAATCTGGTCTTTATGATTTGTTTGTTAACGATGCAATGCCTGCTTTAGAGTCCATGGTTCCAGGATTTTCAGGAAAGCGAATTGGGATAGGTGCTTCGATGGGGGGATTTAATTTGGCCCAAGTTGCTTTTAGAAATCCAAGCCTGTTTCAAAAATTAGTTTTTGTTTCTCCTCTTGTTGAATCAATTGCTCCTTGGAGAGGCAATATCACAAAATATACAAATGAAAACAAAGCGAGCTATTTAAAAACCTCTCTTCTTCAAAGTGAACTTAAGTATTATTATAAAACGGATGAAGATTTTTTTGAAGATGTTCTTCTGAATATCATTCCACAAAATAATAACGTGGCCGTTCCTGTTTATCTTTCAACTACAGCGGAAGATGATTACGGATTTAGGCCATCACATAAAAAGTTTAATGATAAATTATTAGATGCTGGATTTAATGTCGAATTTCATGATTTGAAAACGGCATCTGAGATGAGCATCTCAGGAAAAGTCAACAAGTATCCCGCAGAGCACGCTATGATCGATGAAGTTTCTTTAAGCCAATTTTTAATGAATTAACCCGGAGATAATAATGAAGGCAATTGTAGGTCTGATTTCTTTTTTGAGTATAATTTCTTTTGCACACGCCGCTGGCGATATTTTGTTTGAAGATTTTGAAAATTCTCTTCAAAGAGAGGGTGTCCTCTTAACGTATTCAGCTGAAAGAGTAAAACCTTTGCAGTCGTATATCGATCGACTTACACAAACTTATTCGGACGATCCAAGCAAAAACGGTCTCACTTTGAAATTGTTAGGAAAAACGGCTGAGTCTCTTAAGGTCACTGATCAAGATCTTTTAAAATCAAATTATCAAAAAGCAATTCACGTTATTCACAGTATTGTTTCGGTACCTTACGAAGGACGAACGGTAGATGCAGGTGAAGTTTTGGATATGCTTTCAAAATTTAAAACATCTGTAAGTAATCAAGCAGCTAATTTAAATAATCGCGTATCTGTTGATGTTGAAGCTAAAAATTTAACGACAAAAGATGGAAAATATCTTTCAGCTGCAGAGTTGTCTCAAATGACTCTTAGACAAATTTCTGAGCAAATGATTCCTTCTGGGCATCCACTTTGGAACAATTTTGAAACAACACTAGCTTCCCCCACAACATTTGATTCTATTGAGAAATGGTCTGAGGGACAAATTAAAAAATCCAATAAAAAATGTTCTCCCGAGTATAACCTTTCAAATGCAAGAAAAGTTTTATTTTTTAAAGAAATGAAAACGACATCAACAAGTCCCAAGTTTGATGTTAAGGATTCTTGTGGTGTAAAATGGAAAGTTAAGCTCGGTAACGAAGCACAAATCGAAACTGTCGCAGGCAAACTCTATCTTGCTGCTGGCGGAAAATTTCAAGATCTGGTTTATACTGTAGGCAGTGTTGGTGATAAACGCACAGTAGTTGTTCTGTCTGATCCTTCGAGTGTTGATACTACTTCTTGTAAAGAAGTCGCAACTTTGGATCAATTAAAAAATTGTTTTATAACTGGGCCTTATCAATTTAATATTGCACCTTACGTTTCATCGACAGGAATTTTGTCAGATACAAATGGCCCTTCTTTATTGGGGCAAATTTATAATACAAGTCTTGTTGGTAGAAATTATGTTGTTTTTAAAGAAGCCTCATTAGAGTTACAGGCAAAAGATGCTGCTGATAGATCTGGTTCGACATCAATGAATTTCAGCGATAATTTCGATGATCGAGTTTATCGCGGCCTTCTTGTTTTTAACATGTGGATAGGAAATTCTGATTCTAAAGATGAAAACAATAAGCTTTTCCTTCTGAAAAGTTATTCAAACGGTTTAGATGAAATTATAGAATCACAGCATGACTTAGGCGCTTCATTTGGAAAGCGCTCATTTCCTGGTGATTTAAATACTTTTACAACGGATGATGATTTTTTAAGAGTCTCGAGCTACGACGTTAAGTTTAAAGTCCCTGTCACTTATAGGCCTCTTGCTTGGGATCGTGCAACTTTTGCAGATGCCCGTTGGATGGCAAGAAATATTGCAGCAATTCCTACTCAGAAAATTATTGAAATGACTCGTACAAATACCTGGCCACAATTTGTTCAAGATACTCTTGCCTACAAACTTCTTAATCGTCGTTTACAAATTGCGAAAGCGTTTAAGGTTGAGGAATACCTCGATCAAAAAAGTGTCTTAGCACCAACAATTGGAATTAATCTTTCAACTCCCGAAGATCGTATGAAGGCCGCAGAAACACTTAAACTTCCTCTTTCACTTATTGAAAGTGAAATGCAGAGAAATAATTTGCTGAAAGCAAATGGTGTCTCAAGATATGTTGATACGGTTGTTACTAATGGTGTAATTGTCCCTTGTAATAAGAGTTTACTTATTGGTCTTCTTGAAGAAAGCCAATATCCATCAGGTCTATCACGCCGACAAAAAAGAAGAGATGATAATTTGGCATTACCGACTTGTCGATTAGGAATGTAATTTAATTTTTGATATTTTTTTAAATGGAAACCACCCGAATGGGTGGTTTTCTCTTTTGAGCGGATGGGAGATTATAATATTCTAGTTTTGGATATTACCAACGCTATATTTTTCGCCGTCACTACTAATCATGATTGTTTGAGGGTCATTGTAGTAAAGTCTTGCTCCAACATCTTTACCAAGAATTTTTACGGTTTTGCTTGAGGGGAATCCTATTGGATAAATTTTCCCAGAGAATACTGCATCTTTAGGATTTATTGCCTTGATAAAATCAGGGTCGAATTTTTTTGAGCCATGATGCTGTACTTTGTAAATATCGGAGGGAAGTTCCGTTTTAATTTGTGAAAAAATTTTCTTTTGAGAAGCTTGCTCTAAGTCGGACGCCAAGAATATTTTAAGTTTGTTGTAATTTAAAATAGAAGCGATCGAGTTATTATTTTCATCTTTAAAGGAGTAGCTACCCATTTCTTTGTTAACAAAGTCTAACCAAATATCTTTACTAACAAAAAGTTTTTCTCTGTAACTAGGAACACGGGAAGGAAGATGATGATCTGAAATGGCAGTCTGGACTTCCCGATAGAGAGAGTCATTCGGTTTTGTTCCGTTAGTTAAGACCTCACCAATACTAAAACTTTCGATGATTCGTTTTGCTCCACCGATGTGATCAGTGTGGTTGTGAGTTAAAATGAGATAGTCGATGTGAGTGATCCCTAATCGGTTAAGGAAGGGAATTAAAGTCGTTTCAACGGCATCTGCTTTTCCAGTATCAATGAGTGTGATTTTACTTTCTGTTTTTAAAAGGATGGCATCGCCATGGCCTACGTTGACAAGGTAAACTTCAAGTGCAGAGTTAATCAGTTGATTTTTTCCTGCGTAATTGGCTGCAAATAGCGTTTGCATAGAGAGAGAAAGAATGAATGCAAGTATTATACGTATCATATTTTGCCCCCGTTGTTTGTGACGTGATTACTTATCGGGGCAAAAAGAAAATACTTGACAAAATGCGTTATTATTATTTTGTCATATCATCTGATAATTATTGGCAATTAATTTTAGATGGGTCTTTGTAAGTTTTTTTATGAAACTGAAGCGCAAAAAATCATTCGAAAAATAATTTTTTTAATAAAAGCTGAATGTGAATTTTCGCAATTTTTTAAATACTATCAAGCCCAGAGAGGTAAAGCTTACCTTCGGGAAGTTTGCCTCTGACGAGAGCAAGAATGAGATCTTGGGCCTCATTAAAATATTTTTTTTCACTTTGAGGAAGCCAGAGTTTAAACATGCCTAATTTGTTATAGAGTTTTAGTTTTATTTCTTCGGAGGCAAAACCAATTTCATGAATAATGTCTGTGAGATCTTGGCCTTTTCCAAGGCAAAAGTAGCCTAAAATTTTTCCATCAGCATTGCGCTTTAAAAATAAACGCGTGCTGGAAATTTGCTTAATATTTTTCCAATCCTGTGAGTTTCGTTTGAGAGTTAAAAAGTCTTTACTCATTATTTCATAGAGATTTTGAATTTGAATCCATTCATGATCTTCAAGTTTTTCCCAAGAGCTTTCTTCATAGAGATGTGGTTTTTCAAAAGCGAGTTCACCTGTTTGAATTAATCCTTCATGCGCAGTGAAGCCATATTTTTCATACATAGAATGAAGATCAGACCATAAAAGAAAAGTATCACATTTATCTTCGTAGTGAGTGAGGACATGATTCATGAGCGTTTTAAAATGGCCTTGGCGCTGGTATTTTTCAGCAATAGCTATTCCTCCAATGAAGGCCACTTTTTTATCGCCCCAGATACGAAGACAAACACCAATGTGTCCTATTAAAATATCTCCCTCTAAAAGGATGTGATTATTAATATGATTCGTACGCGTAAGGAGTGGGAAAAAATCACAAGCAAATTTGAAAGGAGGAGTGTATTGGAAATTTTTTTCAATGAGTTGAACTGTGGAATTAAAAAATTGGGGCTGATCTGCGAGGGTTGTAATATACATTTCTATTATTTTCCTTGGAAGCTTCAAATTTAGTCTATTCTCTTCAAAGGTGGGCGGCAAGTTTTTCCTCTCCGCCTCTCTGTGAATACAGTTAGTTGGGTTGTTTTTTGCGTTATTTTTAAGCTGAGCTCTTGTTATGTATTTATTCGTAAAGTTTTTTCATCACCACTCGATAAGTCAGTTAGAAGGAAGCACAGAAGGATTCTGTGTGATTCTGATGAGAATGAGTCTTGTCAGACCCAATCAAGGAGGATTTTATGGGACTTCGTATTAACACCAACGTGGCGTCGATAAACGCTCAGAGAAATCTGAAGACGACTCGAAATGCCATGGACAAGACCTTGGAGAAACTCTCTTCGGGGCAAAGAATTAACCGAGCAGGTGACGACGCTGCTGGTTTGGCCATCTCCGAAAATTTTAAAGCACAAATTCGAGGACTAGGACAAGCTGAGCGTAACGCTGAGGATGGAATTTCATTAGTGCAGATTGCTGAAGGCGGTCTCTCTGAAATTTCAAACATCCTTATTAGGTTAAGAGAACTTTCAGTACAAGCGGCCTCTGATACTATTGGAGCAACTGAAAGAAAATTTCTTAACGTCGAATTTGAACAGCTCACTTCAGAAGTTGATCGTATTGCAAACTCAACAGAGTTTAACAGAGTACCTCTGTTAAATGGGACAGGTGCTGTTTTTGACATTCAAATCGGGACTCGCAATGATCCAATCAGTGACCGCTTAACCTTTGATGCTTCAAGTGCAGATGTGAACGTCGCAGCACTTGGACTCAATTTAGCTTCGGTTGCCGATAAGATCTCAGCTCAAAACTCATTGTCCGCAATTGATGGAGCGATTATTTCTGTTTCAGGGATTCGAGCAGACTTTGGTGCTCTCCAAAACAGACTTCAATCCACAATTAACAACATTGAAGTTAGCGTTGAAAACCTTTCAGCAGCTAACTCTCGAGTGAGAGACACAGATGTTGCTTTAGAAACTGCGAACCTCACTAAAAATAATATTTTAGTACAGGCCGGTACTTCAGTCTTGAGCCAGGCGAATAGTTACACAAAGAACGCCTTGAACTTGATTGAGTCAGCATCCAGAACATAGAAGTTCTAATATCTCTTGACCTCGAATGATGGAGATCATGCGATAGGCCTGCAAGCTTGTTGTATGAGGTTAGGTGATAAAGGATAGTGCCTTGAGCACAGAAGAAAATTGGTGACCCTAGGTGTTTGGGTAATACTTTGGTTCACAATGAATTGGTGAGTTGAATTGAAAACAAATAATAACAATTTTTCGAACAGTATGTTCGAAGTACTAACACGGAGGTTGGGTATGTTTAAAGGAGATTAACTATGGGACTACGAATTAATACGAACGTTGCTTCACTTGCAGCACAAAGAGCATTAGGCGTGAACATGAGAAACACTGGCGATAATTTGCGAAAATTATCGAGTGGTGAACGTGTCACAAAAGCAGGCGATGATGCAGCGGGATTGGCGATAAGTGAGAATTTAAAGAGCCAGATAAGAGGGGCCAGACAAGCAAACAGGAATGCCGGTGATGCTGTCTCAATGATCCAAACGGCTGAAGGAGGGCTAAGTGAGATTTCTAGTATTGTTATCAGACTCAGAGAACTCGCAGTCCAAGCAGCTTCAGACACGATCGGAGATACAGAGCGAAAGTTCACTGATTTGGAATTTCAACAGCTCAAAGAAGAGATTGATAGGATTGCCAGATCATCTGAATTTAACGGGATCAAATTGCTTGATGGGACCGGTGGCCAACTTGAATTCCAAATTGGTGTCAGAAATGATCCAATTCTTGATCGTCTCCGCTATGATGGTACTGCAAATAGCTCAACTATTAATGGATTGGGTTTGCAAGAAGAAAGCGTTATTACTAAAACAGGAGCACAGAACACACTCAAAACTTTGGATGATGCTCTGGTGCAAGTTAACGGAATACGAGCGAATTTGGGTGCTACCCAGAACCGCCTGCAAAGTGCGATAAACAATTTGCAGGTCAGTGATGAGAACCTGAGTTCAGCGAAGTCAAGGATTAGAGACGTAGATGTCGCTGCCGAGACCGCTGATCTAACTAAGAATAATATCTTAGTGCAAGCAGGAACTTCAGTACTGGCGCAGGCGAATCAGCAACCAAGTATTGCGATGAAACTTTTAGGTTAGACCAATTTTCTTTGAAAGGCCTTGCTTCGAATGAAGCAAGGTTTTTCTATTTTTTGTATTTTAAAATTGAAATTTAGAATAGAATTAGATTTTAATTTAGATAATTTTTTCTGAGATTAAAATATGAATAAGGCTAAAAAAACAATTTTAATTTTTGGAATTTCTTCATTTGTAGGAAGTTCACTTGCGGAATTTTATAAAAAACATTTTAAGGTGGCCGGAACAACTCATGCTACACCTCTAAAAATTCAAGGTGTCCCTATTCTTACCTGTGATGTTTTGAAGCGTGAAGAAGTACAATTGGCCATGTATACTTTTAGGCCAGATTACGCGATCTATGCAGTTGGTCTTTCCTCGCTCATGGATTGTGCTGAATCAAAAGTTTTTGCCGATGCGCTAAATGCTGGGGGACTTTATAATGTTTCTGAAGCCTGTCAGCGTTTTAAGGCACAATTAATCTATCTTTCTTCTTCCTATGTTTTTGCGGGGGAAGATAAGTATTATGTTGAAAGCGATATTCCTGATCCTATTTGCATGATGGGGAAAACAAAAGCCGCTGCCGAGTTTTATATTCAAAGGACTTCACTTAATTATCTTATTTTTAGAAGTTGTCCGCTCTATGGTCATGGCAGTCACCCGCTTGATTTTAATTTCTTTGAGCAAATTCAAAGAAATATTAATAAGGGTGTGAATCTCATGTGTGACAATCATATTCACATAGGGTTTCTTGATATAATGTATCTTGCGATGTTTATTAAGCTCTGTCTTGAGCGAGAAATTTCTAATCGTATGTTCCAGATTAACTCAACAGACGTTGTGACTCATTATGAATTTGCTAAGTTATATTGTAAAACTTTTAATGAATCAGATTTAAATATTGAGAGAGGGCGTTGGTTTTTTCCATTAATGGAAACGGCTCGCGATATTGATCTTTCAAAAGATCTTTGGTTTCGTTTAGATGTCATGAATATTGAAAGTTTTTTGACTGTAAAAATGCCGACAGTTTTAGAATCGTTGCAATTTACCTACAAGCGCCTAGGTGGAGAACCTCCAAAGGAAGGAAAGCGCCAACAAACTGGCGACCTGACTTATATTTAACTATGGGCCTTTCAAAATCTCATTTTTATTTGTGGCTCTTTTTTTTGATTCCCCTTTTTTATTATTTTTCATTGCCGGCCTTTAGTCCAGATATGGATATTTGGTTAGCTCAAGGTCTTAGCATTCTAAAATATAAAACATTTTCTCCACCAGAAACGAGAATTTGGGGGGAAACCCTTGAAAATATTTATCCTGCATGGGGAGCAGCGATCATTTATGCTTTGATTGAAAAGACATTTCATCCTTGGGGGAGAGAGGCCATAGGCCTTTTTCATAAATTAGTTCTTTTATTTGTCCTTGCGATTTTATATTTTAAAACATTAAGGCCAATGAATTATGTGTGGACAGCTAAAAATATTTTATTAATTTGTTTAAGTTTTTTTGGATTGTCTTATCTTTTTTCCGATAGACCTGCATTATTGGCCTTAGTTCCCTTTTTGCTTTTTTATTATGAATTAGAAGATCAAAAAAAGTGGACGTTTAAAAGATATTGCCGTCTTTTTATCTATACTGTGCTGTGGATAAATATTCATGGCTCGGCCATTTTGGTTTTGCCTATGGTTTTTTGGCATTTAATTTTCAGGCCGAGTATCGAAAAAAAACCATATGGAATTTTGGGTTTCGCTTCCCTTTTTGTTTTGATGCTGAATCCTTTTGGCGGGAAAATCTATTTCTACACATGGCAAACGGCGGTAATTTCAACGGAACGTTTTATGGGAGAGTGGAGGAGTCCTTTTTATTTTGATTCACCAGCAAACGATGGGGCTTATTTCCTTTGGTTAGTACTTTTAATTATTTTAATAATAAAAAATAAGCGTTGGAATTATTTTAAAAATTCTGCATTTCCACTTACCTTACTCGGCTTAACTGCCGAACGTCAGATAGTTTGGGCCTTTCTTCTTATTATTCCATGCTGGATTGTTGATCGAGAAAAAGCAAAGGAAGAAACAAAGAGTTTTTTAAATGGGTTTATTGTTTCTATTTTATTGCTGGCGATCATTTTATTAAATCCTTTTAAGCGCTTTGAATTTATTGAAAACTTTTTGAGTACAACATTTCCTCGTTATAGTTTAACAAAACAGTATCCTCATGAGTCACTTCAATTTCTTAAGCGCTGCTTATTGAATGGGCCAATTTTTAATTCATTAGAAATTGGAGGCTGGCTGGAATTATATTCTCAGAATAAAGTTTTTTTTGATGCTCGGAATATCATTTTTGCTGATGAAAAATTTCAAGATTTTCGTTTTATTGTATCTGCGCGCGAGGGGTGGGAAAAAATTCTCCAGAAATATTCCATCAATTTAATGCTTTTAACAAAAGAAGATTCAAAAAATTTGGAAAGAAATATTAATAATAAATCGAATTGGAACATTCTAGTTAATGAACCACTCTATCAGCTTTGGGGGAGTGACGAAATTTTTAAAAACTGTGAAAGGAAATAATATTTCTATTTATACTTTGATGTGTGCGCTTTACATATGGCCTCAAGGGCCATTAAAAGTCTTTTTCTAGTTGTCCCTAAGTTCATGCGGCGAAAGCCTTTTCCCTGAAGGCCAAAACTTGGCCCATCATTCATGGCCACTTTTGCATTATCTAAAAGCCAAAGATCTAAATTTTCTTCACTGAGGTTGAAAGAGCGAAAATCTAACCACATCAAATAAGTGCCTTGTGAAGGAGTGACTTTTAAAAGCGGCAAATTGTCGCTGAAAAATTTTTTTACAAAAAAATAATTTTCTTCAATATAAGTCATCATTTCATTTTTCCAAAGATGACCTTTGCTATAAGCTGCCTCGAGGGCGACAAGGGAAAGCGGGTGCTCATGGGCCATTCCAATTTGTAGCAAGTATGAATGTATCTTTTCACGAAGTCTTGCTTCAGGAATAATCATATAAGACAACTTCATTCCGGCTAAGTTAAATGTTTTACTCGGGGCCATGCAAACAATGGTCTTCGATAGACAAGCTTTATCAACATGTAAAACAGAGTAGTGTTTATAAGATGAAAAAATAAGGTCGCTATGAATTTCGTCAGAGATGAGATAAACATCATATTTCCGACAAAGATTTATTATTTTTGTTATTTCGTCTTGGTTCCAAACTCTTCCTACTGGATTATGAGGCGAGCAAATAATCATCATTTTCGCCGTTGGAAGAATTTTTTCAAGTTGTTCAAAATCAATTGCGTAATGTCCTTCATCGTTTTGTCTCAAGGGGTTTAAAAGGACCTTTCTCTTATTTGCCTCAATTACACTGAAAAATGAGGGATACACTGGGGGTTGGATGATGATTCCGTCACCAACTTCCGTGCATGTTAAAATACTAACAGAAAGAGAGGGAACTACGCCTGAGCAAAAAATAATTTCTTCATTTTTAATGAGGAGATCATTTTGTTTTTGGTTCCATGAACAAATGCTTTCTTTTACTTTTTCACTCGGAACAGTGTAGCCAAAAAGTGGATGGGTGAGGCGTTTATTTATTTCTTCAATAATTTCTTGAGGACAGGCGAAATCAAGGTCGGCCACCCATAGAGGAAGTAGACCTTCTCTTTTAAACTTATTGCCGACAAAATCCCATTTTACGGAAGAAGTCCCTACTCTTGAAATGTCTTCATCAAAGTTATATTTTTTCATATTAAAAAAACCATTAGACGACTTGCTTAATAAAATCTAGGGCCTCATAAAGTTCTTTGTAATGAAGACGGTGACCTAAGAGACAAACTCTTAACACAAATTTTGAATCAATTGTGTCTGATGAAAGAAAAAGTTTTTTTGAGCGATTAATGGCCTCAAGAAGTTTTTTTGAAGCTTCATCATTTTGTGCGCTAAATGAAAAAACAGTGAGCGCAGGAGACCGAATGATTGTTATGCCTTTAATTTTTGAAAGTTCATCAGAAAACCAATCTGCTAATTTTAATTTTTCTTCTAGATTTAAAATAAAAGGTGTGATTCCTAAAACTTTAATGGGAAGCCAAAAGCGTAGTCCCCGCCAGTCTCTTGAAAGTTCTGGTGTGAGTTCAGAAAAATCAAAGTTTTCATGGAGGCCTTCAGGCATATAAGTTTGATTCCCTAAGTGCTGTATCTTTTGTTTTTTGACATCCTTCACAACTAAAACGCCCAAGCCATAGGGCATTGAAAGTGATTTGTGAGGATCAAGACAGACTGAATCAGATTTTTCTATACCTTTTAAAAGTTCTTTCCCTTTTTGAGTGAGAAGAAAAAAACCTCCGTAAGCAGCATCGACATGAAACCAAATTTTATTTTTTGATGCAATTTTAGAAATATCTTCAAGTGAATCGACTTCACCTGTACTTGTTTTTCCCGCTGTCGCTACAATAATGAGAGGAATGAGTCCCTTTTTCTTGTCGGACTCTAGTTCTTCTTCATTTAAAATTTTAATATTTTCATTTTTAAAACCAAGCAAGGCCCACGCTTTATAAAATGAATGGTGAGTGTCTTTCGTGACATAGGCACAGGCCAAGCTTAAATCATGGAGTCCTTTTTCATTTCGTGCAAGCATGATCGCGTTCATTGTGGCCATGGAGCTTCCTGAAAGAAAATATGCTGAGGCCAATTTTTCTTCGTACCCCACCATGTTGATGATCCATGAAAGTGCTTCTTTTTCAATGGCAACTGCACTAGGGGCGAGCTTCTCGTGAGCAGAGTAAGGATTGAGAGTTTGAGAAATAAGCTGCGCCAAATTTGAAAGAAAATTATCACTTCCTGCCATATAGGCCGCATAACGAGGGTGGCCTGGAAATTCATTTAAAGGCGCAAGTTCTTTAAAAATTAATTTAAGAAGATCATCATAATTTTCAGGATTTCTTGGAAACTCATAACTTGTTTGTAAGGGGACTGAGTAATTATTGTGAGCAAAGGCTTCACCGCCGGGGTGAAGTTCTGAGTAGCAAGTCATAAAATCTAATAAATATTTCTTACTCGTCTCAATAAGCTGAGTAAGTTCTGGAGTAGAAAACTCCAATGGCTGTTCTGTTTTTTTCCACCAGTCTTCTTTGGCCATTTGTTCTAAAGAATTTTTCCGTGTGGCATGAATATATTTTTCATCTTTAATAATTTTGTATGAAAAATTATCTTCACTGCCATCAAGAGTTGCGGCCAAACGAAAGCTCGCATGCTGATAGAAATGTGGCCTAAAATGAAAACGTGCTGAAAGAGAAGCTTCATCGCCACAACTTATAAAAGATCCTCCCATAATCATTTGATGTTTTCCATCATAACAAGGAGTCGAAAAATCATCATAGTAAGGATGAATCTTAAAATCCTCTAAAGGATTAAATTGATCTTCTAGATGATGCCATGAATTTCCTCTATGCTCCTCTACAAATTCTTGGGCCGAGCTAAAGCGTAGGTCAACATTATATTTATTAAGTTCAAAACATAAAACATCATCAAGACGCTTGAATTCAAATTCAGTAAAAAGTCTATATTTGAGATTTGAACTTGTTTTCGTTTTCCAGTTTGCGTACGCCTTTGCTTCATGATGATTGACTTCGACAGGAGCATTCCAAGGCATAGGAATGATTTCAAAAATTGTTCTTAGCTCATATTCATGCGAGCCCTCAGGGCCTACAGCGCACCAAAAAGTTGGCCTTTTGGTATTTCGAAATTTTCTCCAAAGTCGGCCTTCTTCAGTCCAATACTCGTCTTGAATATATGATCCAGATTGAATAAATTTTAAAAACTCGCTATTAGAAATTTGATAACGAGAATAGGTAAAATCTTTAATGACTTGTTCACGTTTACCAAATTCATTGTCCCAACCATAATGGGGGTCATTGTCTTTTTTTCCGAGAGCAACAAGTCCTCCCTTCATTTTTAAAAAATCATTTTCTTTTATCGTTTCATTTTTTAAAGGAGCAAGGCCTGGAAAAAAGGGGGGCCGTTCTAAAAATTCTAAAGGCATTTCACGCAAGAGCACACTTGAAGTTTCTATATGAATTTTTTCATGCTCAATTCCCATCCATAAAGACCAAAGTGGAGAATCAGGTCCTCTTTTTTCAAGAGAAACATTTTTGATCACTTCAATAATTTGTTGATAGGCCTTTTTCTTATAATCATGAACTTCCTCTACACTTGGCCATTTCATTTGATTTTTGGACATATCATCCCAGCTCATCTCATCAACACCTGTCTCTAAAACTTTTTCAAGATAAGGATTGATAGCTTCTTTGATGAGTCCAGCGATGCGCATTTTATTAACAAATAAAACGGCAGGATGGCCATAATAAAAAATCATGGGGTGACGAAGTTCGTGATAGGGGGGTCTGATAAAAGTCTCAAATGTTTTGAGCGAACTAAAAAGAAGATCCGTAAGCGTCCAACAATTATTAAACGAAGCAAAGATTTCTTCTCTACTGGCTTTATAGATATCGAGTTGTTTGAGAGCATGAAGTTTTCTTGTCTCAAAATTAAAGCCTGGAGTTTCCTCGGGGGGAAGTCCTGTCCACCATGAGTCTTTAAAAAAAGTTTTCACTTCATGAGGATGGTTGACTATTTCTAGCGGTTTTGTGAGGTTTGGATTTCTTGTGATTGTTGTTTTCATATGTAATTAAGTGTGATTTTAGTGGAAAAAGCTACAAGAATTTTATTCTTAGATTAATTTTAAAAATTTTAATCCTTTCTGCCACGGCATAATATTGATTTCAGAGTCGACTCTTTCATAGGTGTCCTGAGAAAGACAGAAAGCCTCTGCGTTCGGGAGTGATCTTTTAAATTCAATTAATGTTTGAAAATCGTTCTTTTCAATTTTAGATGTTGATTTTATTTCAATAATTGCCAAAGGTTCACCAGGCCTATCGATAATGAGATCAATTTCTGCTCCATCTTTGGTTTTGAGATAAAAAAATTGGTAATCGAGTTTTTTATAATGGTTACAAAAAAACATCTGTATAATTAAAAAATGTTCAAAGTGTTTACCGTAGGTAAAGTTGTTTGGAGTAATTTCAAGATTTAAGCTTCTCTCGAGCGCACGTTTGATGCCGATATCAAAAAAATAAAATTTGGGAGAGGAGATTAGTCGTTTTCTAATTGATGTATGATATGCTTCAAGCGTGAAAGTGATATTTGTATCTTCTAAAATTTGAAAATAATTTTGAACTGTTTTAACATCACAATCAATCTGCCTAGCTATTTTGCTGAAGTTAATAATTTCGCCATTCATCTGTGATGAAACTTCTAAAAATTTACGAAATGGAACAAGATTTTTTATAAGTTGCTCCAGCCATATTTCTTCTTTTATGTAGAGATCCGTATAGGATCGAAGATATTCTTTTATTTCTTCATTTGAAGAGGTTGTCCAAACGGTTGGAAGCAATCCAAAGTTTAAAGCTTTTTCTAAATTAAAATCACTTCCCAGTTCATCGACTGTAAACGGAAAAAGAAAATGCGAAATCGCTCGTCCAGCAAGAAGGTTTGCTGCTCCTTTTTTTAATTTTCTCGCACTTGATCCAGTGAGTGCAAATTTTGTATTCACTATTTTTGATTCTAAAATGCGGTGAATGACATCGAGAATTTTTGGAACTTTTTGAACCTCGTCTATAATAACCCACTCGTAGGGATTTTTTGCCAACGTTACAATATCAAAAAGAGTGTCGGGATTGGATGAAAAGCGGTCTTCATCTTTAGCCGTTAAAAAGTCTATCCACAAGGTATCATTTTCAGAAAAAATGGCCTTTAAAAAAGTACTTTTCCCTGTTCCTCTTGAGCCAATAAGAATAAAAGACTTTGATTTTAGTGGGTTACATAATCGTGGATACATATCCATAAATGTACGCCATATTTGGAGTGCTGTCAACGACCTGAGTATTTTGGTATTAAAGTTGCTAAATTTTTAATGCGCAGAATTTCGAATAAACTCAGAAATATAAAATCGTGAAATGGCTTCTGTGTTTACGATTTCGCCTCTGAAGCGCCAAGTGATTTCATTAAAGGCACCAACGTGAGCTTTAATTTCATGCGGGCCATTTACAGAGGGAACATTGCCACCAAGTCGGGCAGGAAGAATTTCGCCACCGCCTGTGAGAAAACCAATGGCGATAGTATCGCTTGCACGACGATTGATAATGAGTCGTAGTGAATTTCGATAGAGCATGAAATCGTTGACCGTGTTTGAAATTTTAAAAATTTTGATTTGCGCATTCGCGCCACGATATTCATTAAACTTTGAGGCAAAAAGTTCTAAATGATCCTTGAGTTCATCCATGAAGCGGATAGAAGATTCTTCCAGGGCCGCGCCAGGAGTGAGGTGTTCATTAAAATTGACCACCCCAGACATTTCCATGTTGAGTTCTTCTAAAGCTAAAGCTTCAATCCATTCAGTAGAGACACGTTCTTGGGAATTTATCATTTGCATGGTTCCATGATGAATGAGCAGCGCGAAACTGTCAAATGATTGTGGTTGTTTAAAAGAAAACGGGCCGAGGCGTGCAGCATACCTTGAGGATGTTCCGCCCGTCTATTCGACAGGTGGGTGCAGTGATAATCACTTTAGGCTTCTCACTGCGCGGCCTCTTTCGAGGTGGGTGAGCGTGCACACCGTGATCAGGGACCACTCCCTAATGTATGTTTGTAGGGGCGAACACATTTCATAAAAACGCTTGGGCCCCGACCCGTTTTTTATTATAGCGAAATCTGGTCTTAGCCTCAATCACTATTCGGAGTGCCTTTAAAATGAGGCAGTGGTTTTTTTATTTCGACCGTGATTACAGGTGCTTGATGGTAATTATTTGGACTTATTGTGCGACGCGTTTGTTTTTGATACAATTAAATGAAGATAGTAAAAAAAGCTAAAGTCTTGAGGGACTTCGACGATAAGTTGGTTATCACATATTTGTTCTACCGGGAGGAGGGTTATGAAGAGTATTTTGGCCTTTCTAAAAGACGAAGAAGGGCAAACATCCACTGAATACATTTTGCTTGTGGCAGTGGTTGCTCTCATCGTTTTCAAATTTAAAGATATCGCCCTAAGCAGATTGACTGCCCTTACCGAGGGAGTTTTCGGAAAGGCCGACGATATGGTTAATAGTATCAACGGCACAAATTAGATTTTTTCTGCTTCCGTCGGCGAAATTCTTTTTATACTTTCGATAATGAAGGTGAATTTCTTCTTTGTTTTTTACCTTTTTTACTCTTATCCTTAAAAGACGATGGTCTTTTTTAAAAAAAATTCAGGTCAGGCCTTGGTCGAGTATCTCGTCGTTTTTTCTTTTATGGCAATTATTGCGATAAAATTAGCGACTGGTATCCAGGGTTTTATAAAAACCACGATGGGTGGTTTATCTAAAGCACTTACGATGCAACTGAGTTCTGGCGTTTGTAAGAGTAATTGTTTTTATAAAAGTTTTTCAAATGGACTGTAGGTCTTCATGCTAGCGACGATCTATCTTTTTCTTTTTTTTGAACTTCTTTTTGTAGGATGGATCGATCTTAAATTTAAACGTATTTCAAATTGGTGGGCCCTGATGAATCTTATGATTTTCATCAGTCTCATGTTTATGTATCCTCACATTTATGGCTTTCATTTTTTGACTTTTTTTTATGCTTTTGCTTTTTTGATTGTGGGATTTTCACTTTTTATGGCAAAAATCATGGGGGCAGGCGACGTTAAATATCTTTTTACTTTTTATCTCCTCGTACCTTCACATTATCACGACAGTGCTTTTTTAGCTTTGTTATATGTGACAGTAAGTGTGGGAGTTGTTTTATTAATGTACAATGCCCTTAGAAATTTTAATCGCATTTGGTATGCTTTGGTTTTTAGAGATATTCAAATGATTAAAACTGTCTTTGGAAAAAAATTTTCGTTTGCTCCAATAATTTTGGCGTCATGGGTATGGTTTGGATGGGAAAAAAGAAAAGAAATCTTTCCATGGTAAGGAAGGATTCAGGTCAATCTGTCGTTGAATACATACTGCTTTTAGCAGTACTCACTTTTATTATTTCAGTTATTTTTCAAAGTCCTATGTTTCGTCAATGGATGGGGAAAGACTCTCTTTTATTTGGAGAACTTCGACGTCAAATGGTTTATGCTTATTGTAATCCTCTGGCCGCGGCGCCTAGTTCGCCTGAAAGTTGTGCGCATGATTATGGCACTTTGCTTGAGTCTTACAATGGAAGATTTTTTATTCCTGCGGAAGAATATCCATGAGCTATTCTAAAGTATTAAATAAGGGGCAATCAACGATAGAGTTTCTATTAACGCTGAGTTTTCTTTTTGGATTTATTTTTCTTTACGCAAAAATTGCCTTTAACTACACCAATGGTTATCTCTTACAATATGCAACCTTTATGGCGAGTCGAAGTTATCTTGTTTATGATTCTGGGTCTGTTGATGAATCAGGTCAAGATGCAAATGCGAAAAGATTTGCGCAGGAAAATGTTTTTGCAAAAATAGTTCCTCAGGTCCCTCAAACATTGATGGGAAATCATCCGACTCAAACGCTAGGCTCGCTTTACACTGGTCTTTATTATGATTTTGTTCAAGAATTTTCTTTTAATAATGTGATAGGCGGAAGAGTCCCTATGAATTTTAGAAGTGAATCATTTATAGGCCGTGAGCCAACTCGCTCCGAGTGTCTTCGCCGTATTCGCGATAGCTTTAAAGCGTTATCAGGTGTTGATGATCCTAACCTTAATGTAACGTTGGAAGATAATGGTTGCTAAAAAAGAAAAGATATTAACGAGCAAAGGGCAAGCTCTTTTTGAGTTTTTAATTTTTCTTCCGTTTACATTTATTATGGTTACAGTTTTTATTACAATGGGAAATTCGATTAACGGAGCGATTAATCAGCAAAAAATTCTTCGGGGTTATTTTTACTATGATGTAAAAAATAATTCATTTTTACCGAGCAGCAATAGGGTTTATCGCCTGAAAGCGCAAAAGGGAATCTCTAGGCCAAGTATGTACGCCTTAGGGTGGCAATTGAAGTCTGATGCGACAGGGAGTTTTCCTATTTCCACTTGTTATCGCTTGAACCCGTTTCTTACAGGAACGACCGATGAAACTTGCGAGGATACAAGTTCAATAAAAGGTGCAGATAGTCCAAGTGCTTTTGTGAGAATTTATACAGTCTATGGGCTTTGCGCCACTCCCTATCAGAGTCTCGATGATGGACACGTTCGCTATGATAATGAATCATGGGCCGCCTGCGCCCTCAGGAATAATTAATTTCATTGGTTCGACGGCAAAAAAGATCACGTTGTGGTCCGAATAAACTATTTCAATTAATTTGGTAAAATAACATCAAAGAACTTTATTAAAGGTTTGAAAAAGGTTTAAAAGATGAATACACGTGCCTTTACCCTTGCCCTCATCATAGCTGCTATGGCGATGTTTATGGTTTATACTTTTGTCGAAGACCAAGAGAAAAAATTGGTTCAAGAGTATGGCGTAAAAATTGGAGTCGTTGTCGCAAAAACCGATATTCAAGAGCTAGAACTCATTGATGATCAAAAAGTGATGATGAAAGAAATCCCTCAGAGTTTCGTCGCTCCTGGGCACTTTAAAAATATCAAGGAACTTGAAAACACTGTTGCGACTGTCCCTATTTTAAAAGGCGAACAGCTCACAAAACCTCGGATCACGCCTCCGGGAGTGAAAACAGGTTTGGCCCGTCAAGTGAGTGTGGGGAAGAGGGCCGTTTCAATTATGGTGACAGAAAAGCAAGCTGTGGGAAAACTTTTAAAGCCAGGTGATCGAGTCGATATCATTGCGGCGATCGATTATGCCACAGGAAGAAAAGATAAACAGAAAGTAAAAACAATTTTGCAAGATGTGCTGATTCTTTCTACCGGAATGAGTATGACGAATACGATTCCAATGGTGGGAGTGACTGGCGCCGATATTAACGTTATAAAAAAAATGAATCTTTCAACGTATTCATCTTATAATACGGTCACTCTTGAACTTGAACCATACGATGCCCAGCGACTCATTTTTCTATTAACCTATGCAAACGCTCAACCATATCTGGTGCTTAGAAATAATAGCGATTCGAAAAACGTTCGGATACAATCTACTCGACTCTTTGATGTTTTAGGTGACGATGCCGCTGAGGCAAAGGCTTATTTTTCGGATAAATATAAAGAAGGACAATAATGAAGTTATTCCTCGTTTTTGTTATTATTAATTTTTCGCAAGTTATTTTTGGACAAGATATTGCCGAAGATCAAACCAAACAAATCAACGTAGTTTTGGGGATTGATTATTTGCAGAAACTTAATTTTGATCCTTCAACCAAAGTTCTAGTAGGTAGCGATGCTATTTTAAATTATCAAATAATTCCTCAAAAAAGAGAAATTATCTTTAAGGGTGTGAAGCCTGGCGATACTTCAGCCATTATCTTAGATACAGTGGGTTCTATTAAAGCACGCTATTTGGTGCGAGTAACAGCAAGTAGTCAGTCAAAAGTTATTCAAGAGCTCAGAGATTTTTTAGGGGATGTGGAGGGGCTAGAAATAGGCTTGAAGGGGGAGAGTACTGTTTTTGTCGGTGGGAAAATTGTGGTTCCTTCTGATATCGGTCGCGTTGTTGTTATTTTAGAAAAATATCCTGATGTTGTAAGTTTGGTTGAGCTTTCTCCTCTAACACAAAGATCTATTGCTAAAAAAATGCAGGAAGAAATTCAAAAAAATGGGGCAAAAGATGTAACAGTGAGGGTTGTTAATGGACTTTATTGGGTTGAAGGTGCTGTGGGATCAGATGGTGAAAAAGATAGGGCCCTACAAATAGCGAAAGCTTATTTGCCAGATAAAATAGAAAACCTTGCAAGAAGAACAGATAGTGTTCAGCAAGTTAAAAAAGATATTATTCAAAATTTTATTTCTGTAAGTGAAGATAAAAAAAAGCAAAAACAACCTGATCCTAAGTTACTAAAAATCACGGCCCAGTTTGTGGAACTTTCAAAAGATTATAATAAAATTTTTGGATTTAAGTGGACCCCACTGATGAGTGGTAATGGGGGAAGTGTGCAGTTTGGAAAAACAACCGATGGTGGCGTGACAACAAAATCGGATGGAACATTAGCAGCGACAATTTCAAATTTATTTCCCAAACTTGCTTCTGCTAAAAGTGCAGGACATGCTCGAGTGATTCAGTCTGGTATGGTTATTGTTCAAGATAAAATTGCAGGCTCCATTCAAAAAAGTTCCAAAAAACCTTTTGCGATTGGAACAGGCGAGTTTGTAAAATCCGAATCGGCAGAAGCCGGTTTTAATTTAAACGTAACACCCACCGTATTAGAAGAAGAAAAAATAAAATTAGATTTAGGAGTTTCTGTTAGTTCAACACTTGGTGACCCTCCTGAAACACTTAGTAATAGTGTTAAAACAACGTTAACAGTTAAATCAAAAGAGTCGGCGGTTGTCGGTGGCGTCGTGATTAATAAAAGCTCGACAGACTATGATCGCAATCCACCCTTTGGCCAACAGGCGGCAGAAGGTGGAACGCCACTTTTTTCATTTTTACGTTCAAAATCATTTATCAATACCAAAAGTCAGTTTGTTGTTTTTATTACTCCCGAAATTATTGAATCAGCTTCAGAAGGAACTGATGAAGTAAAAATTAAATTTAAGAGGAGAGTACGCTAAATGGAAGGCCACATTATAAGTATTATTGGTGGTAAAGGCGGCGTTGGGAAGTCTCAATTTGCGGCAAATCTCGCTTTTGCTTATGCACAAGAATCAAGAGCGAAAACTCTTTTGCTAGATTTTGATCAAAAAGCAGGAGGCGATCAAAATTTTATTACGGGGATGAAGTCCAAAAAAAGCATAAAGGATGTATCAGATTTTTCTGGCGTCATTGATCCAAAAAGTTTGTTGCAATTTACATCGGAGCATCCCCAAGGCGTCTCGTATATTGGGATGCCTAATGATTCGATTTCTTGTAAAAATATTAATCATGACAATTTAGGGAAATTATTAAAAGCAGTTACCAATATTTATCCAGTGATCATTATTGATGCGGGTTCAGAAATAAATCCAATGAGCCTTAAAGCATTGGAGTTTTCGACATTAATTTTTTTAGTTACAAGTCAAGATTTGTTGGCCGTTAACCAAACGGTTAAACTTCATAGTGAATTAGTGAGTTTGCTTTTTCCAAAAGACATGATGCAAGTCATTTTGAATCAATATCAAACAGGGCATCCGGTTACGCCAGAAGTTATTCAAAAACAAATGGGGAAACCAGTTTTTTCCGCGATTGCCAAAGATGATCAAACTTGCGTAGCCGCCCTAAGTAAAAATCAACCCATTATGGTGATGGCAAAAACGAGTAATTTTGCCAAGGGTGTCCTTGATTGTTCTCGTAAAATTATTCAAAAAAACGTTTTAAAAAATTTGGCAACCCTTAATAAACCCAAAGATACGAGCAAAGCACTTGCAGGTGGAGAAAAAGATGATAAAGGTGCTGCCAAGCAAGCACGACAAATTTGGTTAGATTTAAAAGCGAGAATTCACAAAGCGCTCGTTGAAGAAATGGATTTAAAAAAATCTGATAAAAATGATCCTAAAGAACAAATTATTTTAAAAGAAAAAACGCGTAAAGCAGTGATTGATATTCTTGGAAAAGAAGACACAAAAGGTGTTTTGAATTCCAGAGAAGATATGAATCAAATTGTCAAAGAAATTTTAGATGAGGCTTTAGGTCTTGGGCCTCTTGAAGATCTTTTGGCCGATAAAGCTGTCTCTGAAATTATGGTTGTTGGCCCTTATCGAATTTTTTATGAAAAAGGTGGAAAAATTCGACTTTCTGAAGTTGTTTTTACAAATGATTCACAAGTGCGAAATGTGATTGAAAGAATTGTGGCCCCGATTGGGAGACGTATTGATGAAAAAACTCCTTACGTTGATGCTCGTTTAAAAGATGGCTCACGTGTGCATGCGATTATTCCTCCTTGCGCTTTAAATGGCTGCACGATCACCATTCGAAAATTTCCAGAAAATCGCTTATCGTATAAAGATCTTGTGAAGTTTGGATCAATGACCCAGCCGATGGCAGATTTTCTGCGCATTGCTGTTGAAGGGAAAAGAAATATTGTGATTAGTGGTGGTACTGGCTCAGGGAAAACAACACTCATTAACGTCTTGGCAGGATTTATTCCATCGAACGAGCGTATTATTACTTGCGAAGACTCGGCCGAATTAGATCTTCCTCAAGAGCACGTTGTTCGTTTAGAAACCAAACCTCCTTCGCTCGAAGGTGAGGGGGCCGTCGATATTCGTTGTCTTGTTAAGCAGACTCTTCGTATGCGCCCTGATCGAATTATCGTGGGTGAGTGCCGAGGTGGTGAAACTCTTGACATGCTTCAAGCAATGGGCACCGGACATGATGGTTCATTAACAACTGTCCACTCAAATAATCCAAGAGAGTGCATTGGTCGTCTTGAAACTCTCGTTCAGTATGCCGGCACATCAATTACTCCTAAGGCCATTAAAGAGATGATAGCCAATTCAGTGCATATGATTGTTCAGCAATCGCGTCTTGATGATGGATCAAGAAAAGTTCTTTTTGTAACTGAGATTGGTGGAATGCAAGGCGACGTTGTGACATTACAAGATATTTTTATTTTCAAACAAGAAGGAATGGATAAGACGGGAAAAATCGTAGGCAAGTTTCAAGCAACAGGTTTTATCCCTAAGTTTATCGAAAAATTAGAACGCAAAGGTTATAACGTTCCTCGAGGATTGTTTACAACAGCAGCTTAACGTTAGGGTAAGGAAATATGGGATTTCTTTTTTCGATGTTAGGAAAGTCTGGGATGGTTACCGTTATCGGTATCATGGTTTTTATTTTGGCCTATGTTTATAGTCATCGTCTTTTTGCGTGGATTGAAAGTCAAACATACGGAACTCGTAGTTACATAATGGAAAAGCTCGAACTTCTTTTTATCGAAATGAAGCCTGAGCATATTACTTATATTTTACTTTTTCTCTCCTTTGGTTTGGGATTTATTATTTTAATTATTTTGGGGATTTTATCCCATTGGTTGGTTGGCCTATCCTTGGCGGCGCTTATTTCGTTTTTAGGATGGAAAATCCCAAAACCATTTATCAATATGCTTATTGAACGTCGCCAAAAAGCTTATCAAGGCCAAATGGTTGATGCGATGACTTTACTGGCCAATGGAATTCGCGCAGGTTTAACTGTGCAACAAGCAATTGGGATGGTTGTGAGTGAAATGCCCGCCCCTATTTCTCAAGAATTTAATTTGCTCTTACAACAAAATAAAATCGGTGTTCCGCTTGATCAATGTTTTGAAAATTTAGCAAAGCGTGTCCCTACGGAAGATAATGATATGTTTGTTTCAAGTATAAATATCTTGAGAGAAACAGGCGGTAATTTAGCAGAAGTTTTTGATACGATTGTTGGAGTTATTCGAGAAAGAGTTCGTCTCCAGCAAAAAATTGATACTTATACTGCGCAGGGAATGTTTCAAGGGGCAACAATCGCAAGTATGCCTTTTGCCATTGGGTTAATTTACTTTGCGACGGATCCTAGTTCAACAATGCTACTGTTTACTAATCCGATCGGGATTATTATGACTATTGTTGCATTTGGTTTGGATATGCTTGGTGTTTTTGTCATTATGAAAATTGTTAAAATTAAAGTTTAAAAAAATTGATTTGATGTTAATATTATTAATTATTATGCCGAAAAATCGTGCACTAATTTAACAAGGAAAGTTATATGAAAATGAGGAACTTGCTTTTATTTATTTTTATTTTACTCCCTGTCCTTTCGTTTGGTGGAGTGAATTTAAAAAACGGAAACTTTTACATCACTTACACTGACATTATTGTCCCTGGTGGTGGCCATGATTTGATGATTCAAAGAACATATAACTCAAAGTCAACGGAAGTGGGGTGGTTTGGTTTTGGTTGGGGCAGCGATTTTGAAACATTCTTAGTTGTTTCTCCCGATGGTTCTGTGACTGTCCATGAAAATGGTTCCGGTGCACTTAATCGCTTTGTGCCTGAAGGTAAAGTTGATGCTGTGGCAGGGGCCCAAAAAATTGTAGATGCTATGAGAAAGACAAGTACTCTTTCCGAATCAGCAGCATCGCAATTACTCGATAAGCTAAAAAAAGATGAAGAGCTTCGTCAAGCGTATGCTCGAAAATATCAAGTGACGACGACTCTTGCCAATGGAACTATCCTTTATTCAAATACACACGGGCTTCAAAAGTTAGAAAAAATGGAAGATGGTTTTAAACGAATCTATAACGACGGCAAAATTGAATTTTTCAATGGCAAGGGCAAGCTTAATAAGATTGAAGAAAAAACTGGCTATGCCATTAATTTTGAATATGCGGGAACAGTTTTAAAATCGATTAAAGATACAAATGCTGGGCAGCTCTTTTTTGATTGGTATACTGATGGCCGTATGAAAAGTGCATGGTCTGTGGGTGATAAGAAAACTCTTTATAAGTATGATGGCGTGAACTTGTCTGAGTCAACCGACGTTGCAGGTAACCTCTATAAATTTGAATATGATTCGAACCACAATCTTGCTGCCATCGTTTACGCTGATAAGTCTAAAATGGTTATCAAATATGATGATCAACAATTTGTAAAAGAAATTACAAATCGCGATAATGAAAATACAAAGTATAAGTACGAAGCTGATCCGAAAAATCCAGAGATGCATTATTCCACTTATGTAACAAATACTGGTGTTGATGGTAAGCCTGTCACCAATAAGTATGAATATGAACTTAAAGCACGTGCCGATGGTTCTCAGTATACTTATCGTATGTATACAGAAATTGCAGGGATGAATACAGAGACAATTTATTCGGATATCAACAATCTTCCTCTTAAAATCACAAGTGGAAAGACTGTCACAACTTTTGACTATGATAAAAAAGGACTTCTTAAGAAAAAGACTTCAGGTGGTGAGACTGTTGAACTTGATTATCACGCTGAATTTAACAAAATTACTCGCGTAAAAGACAGTAAAGGTTGGACAAATTTTGAATATGATAAGCGTGGTTTTCTTGCCAAGGCCACGAATAGTGATTCAAAAGAAGTACTTTTAATTTATGATCGCAATGGCCGCATTACAAAGATGATTGATTCAGACAAAAAGGAAAATAAGAAAAGTACTTTAACTTTTGTTTACAATGCCCTTGGTAAGCCAATAGAAATTGCTATTGAAAAAATTGGTAAAATTAATGTTGCTTACGATAATTATGGCGAGATAAAAAAAGTTGATTCCGCGCAAGGCCCTCAAATGGCATTGCAAGTAACACAAGCTTTCCAGAACTTACTTGCGATTGTAAAACCAGCAGGAATTAATTTGGGTCTCTAAAACTTACTAAAAGTAAAAAGAGATCTCTTGGAAAAAAGTTGGTGTAGTTACAAAATAATTTGTGAGAGTTAAAGGAGAATATATATGAAAAAGATAGCACTTTTATTAGTTTTATTAGCAGGTTTTAATTTTACGATTGCTCATGCTGAAGCCATTGTGGGCGAAGAAGGAGCTAAGAAAAGTTCAGACGGAAAAACTGTTTTTCCAAAAGAAATTGAAAATTGTGAACCTTGTAAAAAGTTGTGGTTAGCTAATAATGAGAAAAAGAAGAAGGCGACCGATACTGCAGTTAAAAAGAGTGATGATTCTAAAAAAGCTCAGACAATGGATGTAAAAAAATAAAGTCTTTTTAGCTTTTAAATTTGATTTTATCGCACAAAAGCACGGCACGTCTGTGCTTTTGTTGTTTAAAA
>Ga0247844_1000721_pt1 | contig 67738 bp, 51 predicted proteins | sample LaCtaG_FD_192421 | JGI IMG/M metagenome (GOLD analysis project Ga0247844, IMG submission 192421) | Freshwater microbial communities from meromictic Lake La Cruz, Castile-La Mancha, Spain - LaCruzMarch201714.5m_1 | ecosystem: Environmental > Aquatic > Freshwater > Lake | place: Spain: Castile-La... | reverse complement strand
CGGAAGGGGTGGGATTCGAACCCACGGTGAGTTTAACCCCACGCTCGATTTCGAGTCGAGTGCCTTCAACCGGACTCAGCCACCCTTCCTTATGTCTGACAAACGGGCTGCGAAGCCGAAAATGTCGTCTGTCGTTTTTGCGCTGCGGGTTGAGAGATACACGGAAAGCCGTTGACAAGACAACCACAGAATTTTCATTAATCCCGGGCTGGTCAGAGGGGCAGGGGGCGGGTAAGAGAGTGCGGATGTCATCCGAACGACCGCGGAATGCGATGCTGGCCCTCATGGCGTTGGGGGTGGTTTTTGGGGATATTGGGACGAGCCCGCTGTATGCGTTTGAGTCGGCGCTGGTGATCGGGGGGGGCGGGTCGGCGGTGGGCGTGGCTTCGCTGATCCTGTGGACGGTTTTTCTCGTGGTGTCGGTGAAATATGCGACCGTCATCCTGCGTGCGGATTACGAAGGGGAGGGGGGTATTTTCGCGCTGATGGCGCTTTTGCGCTCGACGAAACTTCCCTGGGCGAGAGGGACGGTGATGACGACCCTTCTGGTGTTTGGGGCGGCGATGCTGCTGGGGGACGGGGCGATCACCCCGGTGATCTCGGTGCTCAGCGCGGTCGAGGGGGTCGCCGCGATCCGCCCGGAATGGGCGCACTTCTCGCAGCCCGCCGCGCTCGCGATCCTCGCGGCACTTTTTTTGGCGCAGAGATTTGGGACCGGCCGGCTGGGCGGGATCTTCGGGCCGGTGATGATGATCTGGTTCGTTTGCCTGGGCGTGATCGGGGCGGTTCAAGTTTCCCGGTGCCCGGAAGTTCTGCGCGCGCTGGATCCGCGCGAGGGCATCCACCTCCTCGCGGGCGCGGGGTGGGAAGCCTGGGCGATTGTCGGGGCGGTTGTGCTGGCGGTCACCGGGGCGGAGGCCCTGTATGCGGACCTCGGCCATTTCGGCCGGCAGCCGATTTTACGGGCCTGGAGGTACGTCGTCTTTCCATCCCTGGTTCTCAACTACCTCGGGCAGGCGGCGCACGTGACCCGGCATCCGGACCAGGCGACGGACCCGAACCTCTTTTTTCTGACCGTTCCCGAGGGTCCGCTGCGGGTGGGTCTGGTCGTGCTGGCGACGCTGGCGACGATCATCGCTTCTCAGGCCCTGATCAGCGCGGTTTTTTCGCTGAGCAGCCAGGCGATGGACCTGCGGCTCTTCCCGAGGTTTTTTGTGCGGCACATGAGCACCGAGATGCGCGGGCAGATTTACATTCCGCTGGTGAACTACATCCTTGGCGGGGTCTGCCTGTTTTTGGTGATCGCCTTCCGCAAGAGCAGTGCGCTTGCGAATGCCTATGGAATCGCCGTGACCGGGGCAATGGTGATCACGTCGATCGCGTTCGGCATGGTGCTCCTGAGCCGCCCGGGCCGCCCGAAGTGGCCGGCGATCCTATTGCTGGCCGCGCTTCTGGGGCTCGATCTGCCGCTCTTCGGGGCGTGCCTGACCAAGATCTTTGAGGGCGGCTTTTTTCCTGTGATCCTGGCGTGCGGCGTGGCGGCGGTGATGCTGACCTGGAGCAAGGGGCGCCGGGTGGTCCGGGAGGCGATGCGGTTTGGAGCGGTTTCACCGGAAACCCTCGGGAGCCGACTGGCCAGCGAGGAATTTCAGCGGGCCGACGGGATGCAGGTTTTTGTGGTTCGCCGCCCGAACCCCGAGCATGCGGTTTCGAGCATCCTGGAACAGAACCGGCGGGTGAAGGTGCTGGCCCGTCAGCTCGTGATCCTGCTGCTTGACCCGGAATGGCGCAACCCGACCGAAAGCTGCGGGGCCGTTTCCGTGACCCCCCATGCGGGAGGCCTCTGGGTGGTTCGCGCCTCGCATGGATACATGGTCGAGCCCGACGTGCCCGGGATGATGCGGCTCGCCGCTCAAGAGAGCGGGGCGAAGCTGGCGTTCGACCCCGCCGACACATTTTTTGTCGTTGGCCGCGAGCTCATCCTCTCGTGTCCGGCGAAGGTGATGCCGTCGTGGCAGCGGCGGCTGTTTGCATTCATGAGCCGGAACGTCGTTCCCGGGCCGAGCTACCTGCACATCCCGGGCGACCGGCTGATCGTCTACACGTGGCTGCTGCGGCTTTGATCCGGGCTGCGCAACATGCATCTGGAGGCAGAGCCGCGTTGCCTCAAGCAATCATGACACCCGGGCATCAAAAAACAGGGTGCGAGAAGTACAGATTATCTGTGCGGCCGCACAGATAATCTGTACTATCGTGGTATCGTGAGCGGGTGAGCTTTGGCTAGGCAAGCCGGGGCCGAAGGGGGGCTTTATCAGCGTCTGGGGATGGCCGGCCTGCTGATGCCCCCGAGTTGGAAGCTTTGGTCATGGTGGATGGCACTGGGGCTGGCTGCGCACGGGTCGCCAGTTCCGCAGTTCGCGGCGAGGGCCCATGGGTTGCGAGTCTTTAGTATTGCCATGGCGTGGGGGATTGATGCTAACTGCCGGTTCCTAATATGGATATTAAACACATCACCAGCGATTTCTTGCGCCAGCTTCTGAGCCTGACGGATAAGAAGGAACAACTCATCCGGGCGGTTTCCGACCTCGAAAGCGAAATTGCCAAAACCCTCAGGGGCGCGGCGACCACGGCTGTCGAAGTGGCCGAGTCCGTCACTCCGTTCAAGCCCACTGCACAGGCTCAGAGGAAGGCAAAGTCCGGGGGTCTCAAATCCCGCATTCTGGCCCTCCTCGAAGCGGCTGGAGACGAGGGGCTCCGCGTGAAGGACATTGCCTCGAAACTCGGCACCAAGGCGACCAGCGTCTCGGTCTGGTTCAGCACAACGGGAAAGGGGATCACCACGAAGATCGAGCCCGGACGTTTTGCCAAAAAAGCTGGGGCGAAGCCGGTTGCGGCCGTGGCCGAAGAAAAAGCGGGCGGCCCCGTAAAAAAGGCCCGCAAGGCCAAGCGCGGCGTGGCTGTCAAAAAGGTGCCTGCAGAAGCCGGAGCGAAGCCAACCGTAAAAATGGCCGCCAAAATGCCTCGGAAAAAGGCGGCGGCCCGGCCGGCCAAGTTTGCATTCAAGCTGCCGAAAAAAGCCTGATCGCTGCCCTGTCAATTTCCGGCGGCTCCCCCCGGGGGGCCGCCGGATTTTTTTTGCCCATACACGATCCTTGCCAGACGCACGGCGGGCGGTATGGTCGGGGTTTGCTTATGAACCAAAATTTCCGGTGCTTCGGCCGTTCGGCTCATCTACGCGCCCCAATGTTTTTGGCCGTGCTGGCTACGATATCCCCGGTCTCGGCGCAGGAGGTTGTGGAGGTGCCGCCGAAGGTCAGCCTCTGGGAAATTGCGCTCTCCGGCGGGCCGGTGATGATTCCGCTGGCTGCGCTCTCCGTGATCGCGATCATGCTGATCCTGATCTACCTGGTGACGCTGCGGCGGGGTGCGGTCGCGACGCATCGCTTCATGCAGACGGCGAATGCGCTTCTGCGCAAGAAAGATTACCTCGGCCTCCTGGCGGCTTCGAACCGGCACAATGAAGCCGTCTCGCAGATCATGCGGTACACGCTCGACTTTCTCACAAACAACCCGCGGGCCACGCTGGCGGAGCTGCGCGAGATCGCCCAAGCCGAGGGCACCCGGTTTGCCGGGACGCTCAACCAGCAGATCACATACTTGGCGGACATCGGCACGATCGCACCGATGCTCGGGCTTTTCGGCACCGTCCTGGGGATGATCAAATCGTTTACCGTTGTGGCCAGCGACATTGCGGCCTCCCGGCCGATGCTGCTGGCTCAGGGCGTATCCGAGGCGCTTGTCACCACGGCGGCCGGCCTCCTCGTCGGCATCCCGGCGATGGTGGCCTATGCCTACTTCCGGGGGCGCGTGCAGGCCCGGATCTCCGATCTGGAGGCGGCAACAACCCAGCTGATGGCCCAGCTGGGAGCGGGCATGTCCGGACGTTCCGAATGAGGCCGTGCCTGGTTGGCTTCTGCCTGTTGGCGCTGGCAGCTTCCTCCGGGGCCCAGCCCGTCGGCGGCGATCCGGAAATTCGCCGGGCGATCCCCGTGACGCCCGCTGCCCGCACGGCTGACGAGTCTAACGAAGGGGCTAACCAGGTTCCCATCCCGGTGGCGACTCCCCTTCCGATGGGGAGTCCGGCCGCTGCGGCCCCGCCTGCTGCGCCTGAGGCGATTCCCGCGGCGACCCAGGTGCCTGCGATCCCGGTCCAGCCCTTTCGGCCATCGGCCAGCGCCTCTCCTGCGGCTGATGCCGACGGGGAGGGGAGCATCCGCCTGGGACCCAGCGGGGCCCCGGCGGCAGCAAGCGGGGCCCTCGACCTGGCGAACAGTTTTTACTCCCGCAGGATGTATGACCTGGCCGTGCCCGAGTACGAGCGGTTCTTGATCTCTTCTCCTGCCGGCGGTGCCGGAAGAGACGCAGCCATGTTCCGGCTGGCCGAGTGCCACCGGATCCTGGGCAACCTTCCTGCCGCGCGCGCAGGCTACGAGCGGCTCGTGATGGAATTCCGAAAAGGGGAGTTTGCCGGCTCGGGGGCGTACCGTCTCGGCGAGTACCTGTTCGGCGATAAGATCTACGACGCGGCGCACATCCAGTTTCAGACCGCCGCCCGGGAGGCCAAAGACGCGGAGGTCCGCCTGACCGCGCTTTACTTCTCGGCACGAAGCCTGGATTACCTTGAGCGCGACGCGGAGGCCCGGGACGGATATGCTGCGGTCGTTGCGGTCGAAGGAAAAAACCCCTACCGCAACCATGCCCGGATGGCGCTGGCCGGGATCCTGACGGGCGCGGGGGAAAAAGAAAAGGCGCTCGAATCGTATGAGGCGCTCGTGAAGGGGGCCGACGATCCGAAGCTCGAGGCGGAGGCGGCCGTCAAGGCTGCCGGTCTCGCTGCCGACACCGGGAAGCCCGACCGCGCGCTCGCGCTCTTCAAGAAGGTTTTGGGTGCGTCCGGTGCGGCGGAATGGAAGCCGGTCGCGGCGATCGGGGCCATGCGGCTTTCCTACCAGGCCTCCGACTATCCGGCCGTCGTCGCCTTGGCCTCCGAGACCGCCTCGCTTCCTCCCGACCTGCGGGCGGAGGCGCTCCAGCTCCTTGCCGGCTCGTACCGCCAGACCGGAAACAATCTGGATGCCCGGAGGACCTACGACGTGCTCCTGAAGGAATTTCCTGAATCTGCCGGGGCCGATGAGGCCCAGTTCCAGCGACTGGTCAGCCTCTATGCCCTGAAGGATAAAAACCTGGTTGAGGAGATCGACGCCTTCCTGCAGCGCACGACAAATCCGAGGGACCGCACCCAGGCCCTGCTCCTGAAGGCCGAGACTCTTTTTAAGAGAGGCGACTATGCCGGGGCGGGGAAGGCCTATGAGACGCTGCTCGCGCGCCAGCTCAGCGACGACGTGATGTCCGACGCCACGTACAAGCTGGCCTGGTGCCTGGCCGCCACAGGGGACCATCCGGCTGCCGCCTCGGTTTACTCCACGTTTCTTTCGAACTACCCCGACCACAAGCTGGCCTCAACAGCACTCGCGCAGCGGGCGCTCGCCAAGCAGGAGAGCAAGGCGTTTGAATCCGCCATCGAAGACTTCGATGCCCTCTCCGCAAAATACCCCGGCACCAAGGAACATGAGCTCGCACTTCAGCAGAAGGCCCTGATCCTCGGCCAGCAGCAGAAGTATCCCGAAATGGCTCAGGCGTTTGACAAGCTGCTCGCGGAATTCCCGAAATCCGCCGCGGCGGGACAGGCAAACTTTTGGCTCGGGTGGGCGGACTTTGAGCAGAAGGAATATGCGAGGGCCATCGAGCGCCTCACCTCCGCGCGCTCGCTGGACCCCGGCCAGTACGGCGAGCGGGCGACGCTGAGAATCATCCTGGCCCAGTACTATCTGGAAAACCGGGAGGCCGTCCTGCGCGAGGCGTCCGGGTACAAAGGCGGAAACCTGCCCTCCGAGATTTCCCTCTGGCTCGCGTCGAAGTTTGTGGATGATGGCGAGTACGCGAAGGCCGAGGCGCTTCTGCTGCCGCTGACCTCCAACCCGGCGGCTCTGCCCCCGGACGCCTGGATCCAGCTGGCGGAGTGCCAGATCCGGCTGGGAAAATTCCGGGACGCGCGCGGTCCGGCGGAAAAATTTCTTGAGACCGCCCGGGATCCGGCGACCCGTTCCCGGGCGCTCCTCGCGCGGGCGAAGATCCAGCTCGGGCTCAAGCAGTTTGCCGCCGCGTCCGCCGATGTGAGCGAAGCCCTGCTCCTCCAGCCCGAGGGCCGCCTGAATGCCGAGGGGCGCCTGGTGCAGGGCGATATCCTCCTTGCCCAATCCGATTTTGCCAGCGCCGCCCGCGCGTACATGACGGTTTCCGTGCTCCTCGACGATCCCGGGATCACGCCCCGCGCGCTTCAGAAAGCAGCCGATGCCTACAAGCGCGCGAACGACCCCTTCGAGTCGGAGAAGGCCCTGGCCGAGCTCCGCCAGCGGTACCCGGACTTTTACAAATCTGCCCAACGGCCAAAATCCAAATCATGAACCGAATTTTTTTGCTGCTGGCTTTGTCTACTTCCGTGGCTTCAGCCGAGCCGGCTTTGCGCGACGAGCCCCTGGCCGAGGTGAAGGCCTCCCTGCAAATTCCGCACGACTGGAAGGTGACGTCCGAGAGCGAGGACGGGGTATTTGTCTATCATTTGGTGAGGCCGGCGGCGAGTGGCGGGAGCGACGGGCATCCGATCACGCTGAGCGTCACGACCAAGGTCCCCGAGCGGGCGGAGCAATCGCCCGCCGAATATGCGGCCGCCCTTTTGGATATGTCGCAGGACGACGGCCCGGCCGCGGTGCAAAAGGTAGAGGTCGGCGGGCTTCCCGCGCTGCGCACGGAATACCAGTTCGACGGGGATGCCGGGAAAATGCGGGCGGTCAACGTGGCGGTCCCGAACGACAAGACCGGCACGCTTTACTTTTTTGCGTGGCAGGCCCCGCTCGACGAGCCGCTCGAGGTCGAGGCGCTGCGCGAAAAGGTTGTGGTGTCGGCGAAGCTCGATCCGGGGTTCTGATCCCGCCTGCCACGATGAGAAACCTTCTGACCTTCCTGGCGTTTGTGGCGCTGAGCGCAGCCGTTGTCGGGCTGCTGCTTTTGTGGAAGTCCACGCCTGTCCAGGCCCCCGCCTCGTCTCCGTCCTCCCGCTCGCTCCTCGAGCAGACCGACGAGGAGTTTACCTCGCTGGTCGGGAGCGTGCTCCCTTCGGTGGTGAGCATCAATGCGCTCCCGGCCGATGCCGTGGATCCCCGCGCCGCCCTGCTCCGGCGGCTCATCGGCACCGCGCCGGAAGGCGGCCAGCCGCCCGACTTGGGATCCGGGGCGATCGTCTCGGAGGATGGCTACATCGTGACGAACTGGCACGTCATCGCCAAGGCCGCAGCCGTCGAGATCCACCTCAATGACGGGAGGACGCTTCCCGCCAAATTTGTCGGTGCCGACCGGCTGTCGGATGTCGCGATCCTGAAAATCGAGGCGGCCGGGCTTTCGCCGCTGGAGTTTGGAAACTCCGATGAGGTGCGGATCGGCCAGATGGTGATCGCCGTGGGAAACCCCTTCGGCCTTCAGGAGACGGTCACCAAAGGGATCGTGAGCGGCAAGGGCCGGCGGATGATGAGCGAGGAGGCGAGTGACTTCCTCCAGACCGATGCCCCGATCAATCCCGGAAACTCGGGCGGCCCGCTCGTTGACCGGAACGGCAAGATCATCGCGATCAATAACGCCGTGATCCGGAATACCGACGGGATCGGGTTTGCGATTCCGGCAAATGCGGTGAAGCGGATCTTTGAGAGCATCCGGGATTTTGGTCGTGTGATCCGCCCGTGGTTTGGGGTTTCAATGATGCCTCTGACCCCGGGGATGGCGAGGGAACTGAACCTGCCCGACGCCCGCGGGGCCTTCGTCCAGTCCATCGCGGAGGGATCCCCCGCCGCGCGGGCCGGCCTCGATCCGGGCGACGTGATCGTGTCGTACAACGGCCGCCCGGTCGCCGACTGGAGCGACCTTCGCAACCGGGTCGTCGCGACCGAGCCCGGCAAGGCCGTGATGATCGGGGTCCTCCGCGCCGGCAAGCCGCTCGCCCTGCAGGCCACGATCGAAAAACAGCCCGCAGATTAGAACTTTTGTTTTTTTATGAAGCCGCTAAAATCCCGATTCTTGTGACCTCCTCCGCCCACAATCTTCCGCAGATCCCGCGTCAGCCAATGGGGGCGACGTTCGCCGTCGCCGTTGGAATTCTCGGGTTCGTCCTGATCCTTCAATTTTTTGCTGTTGGCTGGTATTTCCTGCCGATCCTGCGCGACAAGGTCGTCGAGAGCGCCCGGGTCGAGAGCGTGCAGCCGGCCGCAGAGGCCCCCGTCCAGGCCGAGGGGAATCCTGCGCCGCCCGAGCGGGCCCAGCCGGATCCCGCGCTGGTCCAGAAGATCAGCCGCCTCGTGACCGAGTCCGACCGGGCCTACCGGGTCGGGGACTTTGACGCGTCTTTGAAGGGAATCAACGAGGCGGCGCAGCTGCTGCCGAACGACCCCGGCATCCTCCTCCGGCGAGCCCGGCTTCTGGAGAGCATGCAGCAGCCTGCCGAGGCGGCAGACGACTACGCCCGCGTCGCCGCCCTGCCCGGGCTCTCGGCCGATCTCCGCAGCCAGGCGGAAAAGAAGCTGGCACAGCTCGGAGGCGCCGAATCGGGTGCGCCCGCGCGCACCGCTCCGACGGGCCAGCAGGTGCTGAACGACATTCCGACCGGTCAGGGCAGCGACGTGCGCGATGAGGTCGGCCTGCAGCCAGGCTCCGTGCTCGGCGTCGTGGACACCCGGCTCCGCGATGGAGCCCAGGGAACGAAAGTCCTTCGCGTCGCGATCAAGTCGCGCCCGGGATCGTCCGTCGATACCCGCCAGATGAAGCTGCACGTCTTCTTTTATGAGCAGGACGAAGCCGGGGACATTCAGCTGACCGAGTCTCAGGTTGTGTCCCAGTGGATCAGCCCGCCGGTGAACTGGGCTGACAACGAGCCCGAGCTGTTGGATGTCACGTACATCCTCCCCGACAGCAACCTCCCGGGCAGCGCCGCATCTAATGGATCCCCGGGCAGAAAGTTTGTCGGTTACATCGTCGGTGTTTATTACAACGGGGAGCTTCAGGATACCCAGGCCGACCCTGGCACGCTTGCCCGAAGGTTTCCCCTCCCACTTTATCTCAAGCAGGACACCCCATGAAAATTCTGGTTGTTGACAGCAATCCCGGCAGTGCCGAGAACCTCTCGCAGTCCCTCCAGTCCCTCGGCTGGACCCGCTGCGGATCTGCGGCCAGCTCAGATGATGCCGTGCAGTGGATCAACCAGCACGCCGGGTGCGATATCCTGATCTCCGACGTATTTCTGCAACCGGCCGATGGTCTGACCTTGCGGGAAACCATCCAGCCGCACCTCCCGGAGATGAAGACGGTCTTTACTTCGTCTCATGATGTCTCCGCGTACCGGGACCGCATGGCCGGGTGCGAGTTTCTCGCCAGCCCTGTCAATCCCGTCATTTTGGATTCGCTGCTGAAAAAGCTGACATCTGCTAGCGATGCCGCGCCCCCTGTCTCCGCTTCTGCCGTGGATTTAGCGGTCTCTCCTGCAACTGAGACGCCCCCGGCCAGACCAACGGCCGCGCCCGCGGCTCGGCCAACCGCCACGCCAACCGCCACGCCAACCGCCACGCCAACCGCCACGCCAACCGCCACGCCAACCGCCACGCCAACCGCCACGCCAACCGCCACGCCAAGCGCTCGGCCGACCGCCACGCCAAGTGCTCGGCCCACAGCCACGCCCACAGCCACGCCGGCCGCGATGCCCATGGCTGGGCCAACCGCCAGGCCGGCCGCGACGCCCACAGCTCGCCCGACCGCGGCGCCTGCGCCCAAGCCCGCAGCCAAGCCTGCGGCGGTCTCCCCAGCCATTGAGATCGAACTTCCGCCCGACGAGCTCGTCGGAAAATCTTTTGGAAATTATCTGGTGGAGGCCCGTATTGGAAAAGGCCCGATGGGGCCGATCTACCGGGCTCGCCAAACAAATATCGACCGTCGCGTACGGCTCTACGTTTTGGACCAGGCGGCTGCGTCCAACCATGAGACGATCGAGAAGTTTTTGAGCAACGCCAGCGCGAAGGCGAAGGCTGCGAACCCGGTTGTCATCACCGTCTATGAGGCCGGGGAGGAAGATGGGATCTACTTTTACTCCTGCGAATACATGCCCAGCCGGTCCATCGGCCAGTTGCGTGAGTCGGGCGGTTTCCTCGACGAGGTGACCGCCCTTGCTGCCATCAAGGCCGCCGCCGAGGCGCTTCACCTCTTTGGCCGCGAAAAAATCCCGCACGACCTGCCGACCGAAAATGCCCTGCTGATCGGATCTGGAAACCGCGTCCGCATGGCAAACATCGCGGCCACCGTCTCATCCCACGAAACCGACCATGTGGCCGAGATGAAGCGCATCGGCGAGATCGTGCTCGGTTGCCTGCCCCCGAATTATGTTGGCAAGGCCCGCGATCTGGCGGAGATCCTGGTCGACGCGGATAACCCGCCAACTTCCTGGGCTGCCTTTCTGCAGACGTTCGCCGCCTACCAGCCGAGGACGGTCATCGCCGACGCCTTCAAGCTCGATGCCCAGGACCGCGCCGCCATCCGTGCGGTCGAGATCTCCAAGAAGCGCCAGAAGCGGGGGATGATCGTCAGCAGCCTCGTCTCCCTTGCCCTTCTCGCCGCCGGGCTCGGAGCGATCTACTACGCCTTCTTACGGCCGAAGAGCTCGACCGTCCGATCGCTGGACAAGATGGTGCTCATTCCCGCAGGAGACTTCGCCTACCAAGACGGCGAAAAGGTGACGCTGCCGGCCTTCTATATCGACGCGCACGAGGTCACGATCGGCCAGTACGCCGAGTTCCTGGACTTCCTCGCCAAGAACCCAGGGGAGGAGGATAAGCTCCGGCACCCGAACCAGCCGAAAGGCAAAAGCCACGTGCCGGTCGGCTGGGCCGACATGAACGAGCTGAATCCCCCGATGCCGGGATATTACACCCGCGCCAAAAAGTGGGGCCGCTACCAGGAGGCGGCCTTGGACGTGAACTCTCCGGTCTTTGGGGTCGATTGGTTCGACGCCTTCTCCTACGCAAAGTGGAAGGGCCGCCGCCTCCCCACAGAGCAGGAATGGGAAAAGGCGGCCCGGGGGACCGACGGACGCAAGTTTTCCTGGGGCAACAACGAGAGCGCCGAGCTCGCAAATTCCGGGCAGGACCTTGACCCGAACCCCAAAAAGGGGGGCGAGAAGGACGGGTTCAAGCGCTGGAACACCGTCGATGCCAAGAAGGGGGACAAGAGCCCGTTTGGCATGGTCGGGGCCTCTGGCAATGTCTCGGAGTGGACGTCAAGTATTGTCGATAGCCCGGAGGGCGGCGGCAAGGTCCCCGTCATCCGCGGGGGGAACTGGAAAAACCCGGACACCTCAGTAGCCCGCCGGGTGGTGAAGCTGATGGATCTTCAGCAGGATGATGCCCTCGGTTTTCGTACCGCCTCCGACACGGCGCCCGAAAAATGAGAGCTTGGATTTTTCCTGCGGCGGGGGGACGGGATCATTCCGCCGTCGGCATGGGGCGGCCCTTGGCTCAACGCGTCGGACGTCTTGCCTCCCGCCGAGCCGTGCAGGCGATGTTCGGCATGGTGCTCGCGCTGGTTGCCTGCCCGGCTTCCGCCCAAGTGCAGGTTGATATCGCGCTGAAGAGGAACCTCTACATCCGCTACGAGCCGATCCTGGCGACCGTCACGATCACCAACCTGACCGGGGCCGAACTGTCGCTTGCCGACGCCGGCCAGCAAAGGTGGTTTGGGATCGAGGTCGAGACCCTCGACGGTCGCCCGATCCCGCCGGTCGGAGAATATTCCAACCAGCCCCTCGAGCTAGGACCGCAGCAAAAGATCAGCCGTACCGTCAATATCACCCCGCTCTTCCCGATCAGCGAATTCGGCGGATATCGGGTCAGGTCCACCGTTTTCGTGCACCAGTCCGGCCGCCACTTCACCTCGCCGTCCCTGAATTTTGAGGTGACCGACGGACGGATGATGTGGCAGAAGACCGTGGGAGTTCCGGAGGGGACCCCGGGCGCCGGCACGAGCCGTACGGTGACCCTGCTTTCCCACCGCCTGCCGGAGAGCACCCAGCTCTATATCCGGATTGAAGACCCGCAGGCCGGACGGATCTACTGTACGCACCAGCTGGGAAAATTCCTTTCCTTTGGAAACCCCAACGTGATGCTGGACCGCCAGAACCGGATTCATATCCTCCAGAACTCAGCGCCGAAGGTCTTCTTTTATTCTCAGATCGGATTAAACGGCGAGGTGTTGGACCGGCGTTCTTACAACGAGTTGTCCTCGCGTCCGGCCCTGCGCCGGGGGAGTGACGGCAGCGTGCTTGTGGTCGGTGGCCAGGCCTACGATCCGAATGCTGTCCAGCCCGAAAAGGCGTTGCCCTCGATGGGCGACCGCCCGGTCGAGCTTCCCGGGACTACCCCCAAGCCCCCGGCTGATGAAAAGAGGCCGGAAAACCTGCTCTCCCGGTGAGGGTGTGCGCGCCAGCGCGGGAAGTCCTCTTCATGCTTGCTGCAGCACTCGCCATGCTTTCCGGCTGTGCGACCCCCCCGCTTCCTGAGGACAGCTTTTCGGTGGTGGCGCTGATGGCCGAACGGCTCGCGCTCGCCCGCGACGTGGCCTGGGCAAAGTGGGCCGACGGGCTCCCAGTGCGCGATCCCGAACGCGAAAAACAGGTCGTGGAAAAATTGGCTCGGCAGGGCGAGGCGGCGGACATCGACGGGGTCCTCATCACACGTTTTATCCGCGCTCAGATCGAGGCCTCCTGCCTCGAGCAGGAGGCGTGGATGAGGCGCTGGAATTCCGGCGAACCTCTCCCGGCTGGCGACCCGCCGGCCCTTGGGGCCCTTCGTTCCCGTCTCGACCGCCTCTCCGCCATGCTCGTCGCCGAATATGCCGCCGCGTGGAATACCCCGCCCGCGGCCGCCCGCAAAAAGCTCGAGGCGACCGTCATCGACCCCCGCTCGGCCGCCATCGCCGCCTCCGGATTCGTAGGGTCTTAGCGGGGAGAAAAATTCTTCTTCCCGTCGGCCGTTTCGCACATAGAGTTCTTCGCTCTATGGAAACGACATTGATTCTTTTGAAGCCCGACTGCATCGCCGGGCGCAAGGCGGGCGAGGTGCTGAAGCGGTTTGAAGACGCGGGGTTTCAGATTCGCGGGTGCAAGATGTTCCGGGCGGATTCCGGGATTCTTCGTGAGCATTATGCGCACATCGCGAGCAAACCATTTTTCCCCGAGGTCGAGGCGTTTATGAAATCGACCCCGGTCATCGCGCTCGCGCTGGCGGGCGACAGTGCGGTCGACCGCGTGCGGGACATCATCGGGCCGACGGACTCGAAAAAGGCGGCCAAGGGCACGCTACGCGGGGATTTCGGGGTTGATGTGATGGTGAACATCGTCCACGCCTCCGACAGCAACGAAAATGCCGCGATCGAGCTGAAGCGCTTTTTCCGGGACGGCGAGCTCTTTGACTACGAGATGAGCTACTCGACCAAAGCCTGACGTTGGAGGGATCAGGACAAACGCTTTTACTTGACGGATTTTTCCGGGTACGATCCTCGCGATGAGATTGAGAGCGCTGGTGGTTTGTCCTCCGAACCTGAGGGCTGATGTGTTTCCGGAGACCGTTCTGGAGGAGATATCCCAGGCGGCTGACTGTCCTTGGCCGGTCTTGGATCCAGTGGATTGGCGGTCTGCCGGCGAAGCGCTCCGGGAGGCGGATGTCATCGTTTCGACCTGGGGGATGCCCGCCCTCACCGAGGAGTTCCTTGCGGCAGCGCCCGCCCTGAAGGCCGTCTTTTATGCAGCGGGTTCGGTGAAGGGATTTGCCACCGAGGCCGGCTGGGATCGGGAAATCAAGATTTCGAGCGCCTGGGCGGCCAACGGAATTCCGGTGGCGGAGTATTCGCTCGCGACGATCCTGCTCAGCCTAAAGCGGTTCTGGCACCATTCCCGCGCGATGCGTGCGGGGGAAGATGGGCCGCACGCCCTCCGCGTGCCGGGAGCCTACCGCTCCAAGGTCGGCCTGGTATCGCTGGGTGCAGTCGGAAGAGCGACGGCCGCTCTGCTGCAGCCCTTTGATGTGACGCTTCTGGCCTTCGACCCGTATCTCCCCGCCGAGCAGGCGGCGGAGCTCCACGTTGGTCTGGCCCCGCTTGCGAACGTCTTTCGGGAATGTGATGTCGTGAGCCTTCACTCGCCCTGGATCCCCGCGACCGAGCGAATCATCACCGGTCCCCTCATCGCATCTATGAAAGAGGGGGCCACGCTCATCAACTCCTCGCGCGGGGCGATCATTGCGGAGGATGAGATGATCGAGGTGCTTCGAAGCCGCCCCGACATCTCAGCGGTCCTGGATGTCACGTACCCGGAACCCGCCGCCGCCGACTCGCCGCTCCGGTCACTTCCCAACGTCATCCTGACCCCCCACATCGCGGGCAGCCTCCAGGGCGAATGTGCCCGCATGGGCAGCTGGATGGCCGCCGAGCTGAGACGGTTTGGATCCGGCGAGCCGCTCTGCCACTCCCTTTCCCGCGAGATGCTCTTGCGCATGGCCTGATGCAAGCCGGCCTCGTCTCGATCACGTTCCGCAAGCTGAGCCCGGCCGATGTGCTCGGCCTGTGCCAGGAGAGCGGCCTCACGGAAATCGAGTGGGGAGGGGATGTTCATGTCCCGCACGGCGATATTGCCGCCGCCTCGCTTGTCGGCGAGCAGACCCGGGCTGCAGGGATCGCGGTCGCTGCCTACGGGTCGTACTACCGGCTCGCCGCACCCGATGGTCCCGACTTTTCAAGCGTTCTTGCCTCCGCCGTCGCCCTGGGGGCTCCGGTGATCCGGGCCTGGGCGGGAACCCGGAGCTCCGCCGAAGCCGACGAGGCCCATTGGAAGGCGGTTGCCGCCGACGCCCTCCGCTGTGCCGACCTCGCCGCTGCCCAGGGCATCTTTCTGGCGTACGAATTTCATGATGGCACGCTGACCGATTCGACCGGGTCCTGCCTCCGGCTTCTTTCGGCGACCGAGCATCCGTTCATTCGCACGCTGTGGCAGCCTCCGCATGGCAGGCCGCTGGAGGATTGTGTTGGCAGCCTCCGGGCCGTGCTGCCGTGGCTTCAGCACGTCCACGTATTCCATTGGTGGCCGACTTCCGCGCATCGGCTTCCGCTTTCCGACGGGGCGGAGCGCTGGGCTGCGTATCTGGCCGAGCTGCGTGCTTCCGGCAGGGAATTCGCTTTGCTGTTGGAGTTCGTGCCAGGCGATGATCCCGCCTGCCTGACGCGCGAGGCGGGGACCCTCCGCCAGCTCTGCGCCGCTTCCTGATCCCGCCGGAGAGGCGTGTCGGGTGGCTACTCCGGCGATTCGTGCCAGAATTTTTCGAACGCCTCCGTCCAGTCGCGCGATTCGACCCGGCCGCGAGCGGCGACCCCCATGGAGGCGCGGAGCGACGGGTCTTCGACCAGTCGCCGGATTGCGCCGGCGAGTTCGGTCGTGTCGAGCGCCCGGGTTACGAAGCCGTCCTTCCCGTGATGCACAAGGTCGCGCGGCCCGCCGACATCCGAGACGATCACCGGAATCCCGGAGGCCTGGGCCTCCAGGACGACGTTTCCGAACGTGTCCGTCGTGCTCGGAAAAACGAAGAGGTCGGCCGATGCGTACGCGACGGCGAGCTCCTCGCCGCCGAGGTACCCGGTGAAGATCGCATCCGGCAGGAGGCGCTTCATCTCCCCCATGTACGGGCCGTCGCCGACGATGATCGGCCGGGCCGGGGTCCGGGACTCGGCCAGCTTCCGGGTCGCCGACACCAGGACGTCCAAATTTTTTTCTTTCGAGACGCGCCCGACGAAGAGCATCGCGGCTTCGCCATCGCGGAGTCCGCGGGACGTCCAGAATTCCGGGTCCCTGCGGGTCGGGTTAAACATCCTGGTGTCGAGCCCGCGCGGCAGGATGCGGAGCTTCTCGCGGGCGATCCCGCGGTCGGCCCAGCATTTCCGGTAGTCCTCCGAGTTCACGTAGATCACGTCGAGCTGGCTGTAGAACCAGTGCATGAAGTTCCATGTGAGCGTCTCCATAAACGAGTCGTCGGTGAGGATTCGGACATACTGGGGGAAGTCGGTGTGGTAGATCCCGATCGCGCGCAGGCCGAGCACCTTCGCCGCCGCCAGCGCGCTCAGACCGATCGGGCCGGGCGTGCTGATGATCACCTCGGAAAACTTTTCTCGTTCGAGGTGGTCGATGATCTGGAGCGTCGGCGGGAAGCTCAGCCGCTGGAGTTCGTACTCGGGGAGCTCGAACTCCCCGATCGGCGGAAAATTTTTGAGTGGGATCCCATGGTCGGCGACCTCGGACCGGCAGGTCATGACCGTGATGTCGTGGCCGGCCGCGACCCCGGAGGCGGTCATCTTGCGGATCGTCGTTGCGACTCCGTTGACATCCTCCAACGTATCCGTGAACCACGCGCGCTTCCGGTTTTGGAGGAGGTCCGGTATGCTGCCGGTCAGCGAGCGCGAAGCTTCCCTCAGCCACTCGCGCTTCGGGAGCCGGAACGCGTGGATGTACGGGCTCAGGATCCCGACCACCGGGGCGAGCGGGATGATCGTCTGGATGCCCTCAAGAAATTTGCCGGTCGAGAGCTGCTGGATGAACTGGGTGACCATCCGGTAGCCGAGCTGGTTGGCGATCAGGTTCGCCATGAGGAACGCGCGGCGCTCGGGTTCGGCCACGCCGAGCGTCTCCCGGGCGAGGGCGGCGCGCATCTCGGGCTTTCCGAAGTACGCGGCAAGGTCTTTCCAGACCGTGCTCTGCCCGGCCTTCGCCATCTCAAAGATTTTTCCGGTTGCGATCCCCTGGGCGAGAAAACCGAGCTTGTCGCCGAGCGAAAATTCCGTCGGATCCTGGCCCTCCATGAAGCGCGAGAAGATTTTTTCCATGAGCCCGGTCGCCGGGTCGCCGGGCTTGAGGGCGAGGCGGGCCTTGGCGTATTGGAAGGCGGTGCTGTACGTGCTGTGGGCGAGGGTGAGCGGGGTGCCGGGCTGCCCGGACGCCGCACAGCGCCCGGAACGGATGCTCTCCAAAAAATCTCCGGCCTCCGCGCAGTGCGGGGCCTCTGTGAACGCCCGGGCGAGGCAGGTCCCGCCATGGTCGTCGGAGCCGCCGACAAAAACCTTCTTCCAGGGTTCCTCATGTGTCGGGTCGAGGCCGGTGCGGGCGTTGAAGATCTCGATATGGCGGGGGGTCAGCGAGCCGAGGACCTCGGTTGTCACATGGCTGACCATCGGGCCGTAGCGGCCGTTGATTCCCTCAAAATGCCGGAAGAGGAGCGCCAGCTTCTGGAGGTGGAGGGCGGTCAGCTTCTCGTTGATGCTGTGAAACGGATGAGCGACGGCGTGCGCGATCTTCTGCTCCGCCAGCAGAGTCTGCATGTCGTAGATGCTCTCCCGGGCTTCCTGGATCAGGCGGTGCTGGGCCTCGGTGATGCCCCAGACCAGCAGGTGAACCTTGCACTCATCCTCCGGAAAATAGACGGTGACCTCCTCGCCGACGATCACGCCCGGCAGGTGCGCGATCTCCAGGCAGCCGCCGATCGTGTCGTGGTCGGTGAGCGTGACAAAATCCATCCCGGTGGCGCGCAGCGATTCGTAGGCTTCCAGCGGCTTCGAGTAGCTCGCCGGAAAATCCAGCCGGCGGAGCACCCAGTCGGCCGCGCGGTCGCTGTGACGGGAGTGGACATGCAGGTCGGCGCGGGAGTTTGTCATGAGCTTGATCGCAGGCGGTTCAGCCACCCGTCATAGGTCATTGGCTCGCGCCCGGCAAGCGCCTTGCCTGCCAATTCTAAAATCTGGCGGCGGATCGCCGGGTGATCCCAGTCGGGCGGATGGATCCCGATCCGTGCCAGTCGGGTGGCGGAAGTCGCGCGGAAGAGCAGGTGGTTCCAGGCGAGGCTGCACGCCCGCCGCCACGCGGCCCGCACGCTCCAGACCTGGCTACGCGAGCGGTGGGCTCGCCTGGCCAAAAAATCTTTTACCGTGCTGATGCGGGTTGTGTATTGAAACCCCGCTTCCCGGACGGCCTCCTCCGCTTCAGGCCCGAGAAGCCAGGCGGGGGCGATGAAGCCTGAGGGTGAGATCCCGCAGGCGGCAAGGTCCCTGAGGCCCTGCTCGAGCAGCCTGCGGGCGGCCGCTTTTTCCAAATCAAAAAACTCCCCCTCTCCGGCGGTGTAGGAGCGCGTGATCGCGCGCTTCCAGGGTCCGTCGTCGTTCCGGGCCGGGCGAAGGTGGTAGTATCCGTGCAGGACCGCTTCGTGGCCGGCGGAGCATGCGGTCGACAGCCAGTCCGCAAACCCGCTGTCGTGCGCGATGTTTCCCCGGTGGTGGTGGTCCGGGATCACGAGGAGCGAGGTTTTATCAACCCCGGCCAAGGCCAGATCGCGAAGGATCGCGTCGGTCCGCTCCCTCGTGAGAGGGCTCACATCGTGGATCGAGACCACAAGTTCTTTCCTTTCGTGCCGTTTTTGCATTTGCCAAGTTGCTGTGATAGGGGAATGTATCCCGGATGTCAGAAGAAAATCCGAAGCCGCCCCAAGATAACCGTCAACGCCCGGGTGGGGGCAATGATCCTCAGATGAATTGGCGTGGGCTGGTGCTCTTTGCCGTGGCGCTTTCGCTCATCGGCGGGGCATTTTTATTCCGCGGCAACAATTTCACCCAGCCCGAGGCGATCCCGTTTCCGAAGTTCCTCGAGCTCGTGAAGGCCGGGCAGGTGATGAACACCCCGGAGGCGCCGCTCGAGCTCGTCGTCGAGGAGGGTCGGAATACCCAGTACTTCGAGGGCAAGGTGAAGCAGAAATCGAAGACGACCGGCGAGGAGGCGGCCGTGCCTTTCCGCACGCCGATCTTCACCCCGTTCAACGGTTCCGAGGTTCAGGCCGCTCTTTCCGCTGCCGGCATCACGCCCTCGATCGTGCCCAAGTCCGATATCCTGGCGTCCGCGATCATCAGCTTTCTGCCGATCATCCTGTTCCTCGTCATCCTCTATTTCTTCTTCCGCTCGCAGATCCGGATGGCCGGGAAGGGCGCGCTGAACTTCGGCAAGTCGAAGGCGCGGATGATGTCGAAAGAAAAAAACCGGATCACTTTTAAGGATGTCGCCGGTGTCGAGGAGGCGAAGGATGAGGTCCAGGAGCTCGTCGAGTTCCTCAAGGACCCGAAGCGGTTCCAGAAGCTGGGCGGAAGGATCCCGAAAGGCGTGCTCATGGTCGGCTCGCCGGGGACTGGAAAAACCCTGCTCGCGCGGGCGATCGCCGGCGAGGCGGACGTCCCGTTTTTCTCGATCAGCGGCTCGGATTTTGTGGAGATGTTTGTTGGCGTCGGGGCCTCCCGGGTGCGCGACATGTTCGAGCAGGGCAAGAAGAGCGCGCCCTGCCTGATGTTCATCGACGAGATTGATGCCGTCGGACGCCACCGCGGCCACGGGCTCGGCGGCGGCCATGACGAGCGCGAGCAGACGCTCAACCAGCTGCTCGTCGAGATGGACGGTTTCGACACCCAGGATGGGGTCATCATTATCGCCGCAACGAACCGGCCGGACGTCCTCGACCCCGCACTCCTGCGTCCGGGCCGCTTCGACCGGCAGGTCACCGTCAGCCTCCCCGATGTGAAGGGCCGCGAGGAGATTTTGAAAGTCCACGCGAAAAAAGTGAAGCTGGCAGAGGCGGCCGACCTCGGGGTCCTCGCCCGCGGGACGCCCGGTTACTCGGGGGCCGAGCTGGCGAACCTTCTCAACGAGGCCGCCCTCCTGGCCGCTCGCAAAGGCCTCAAGGCGATTTCTCAGCGCGAGTTGGAGGAGGCGCGCGACAAGGTCCGCTGGGGGAAGGAGCGCCGGAGCATGGCGATGAGCGAGCGCGAAAAGATTTCGACCGCCTGGCACGAGGCCGGCCACGCTCTGATCAACGTCCTCCTTGAGCACACTCATCCGCTGCATAAGGTGACAATCATCCCGCGCGGCCCCTATCTCGGAGCGACGATGTACCTGCCAGAGGGCGACAAGTATTCGACCCAGCAGAAGGAGGCGCTCGACCTGCTTGCCGTCACGATGGGCGGGCGGATTGCCGAGGAGATGTTTACGAATGACATCTCGAACGGCGCTTCCGGCGACATCCGGCAGGCGACCCAGCTCGCGCGCCGCATGGTCTGCGAGTGGGGGATGAGCTCGCTCGGGATGATCAGCTTCAGCGAGAGCAACGACTATGTTTTCCTCGGACGCGACATGGGCCGCCCGCGCGAATACAGCGAGTCGACCGCCCAGCAGATCGATGCAGAGGTGAAGCGGATTATCGACGAGGCCTACGGTCGTGCCAAGACGGTCCTCGAAGCCCACCGCGAGCACGTCGCAAAAATCGCGAAGGCGCTCCTCGAGTTCGAGACGCTCGACGCCTCCCACATCAAAGAGATCCTCGAGTTTGGCGAGATCCGGAATCCGCCGATCATGGAGGTCGCCCCTCCGCCACTTCCGCCGGTCCCGATCGACTCCCCGCACGAGCCGCCGGAATCGATCAAGCCGCAGCTCCCGCCCGGCGGGCTAACTGCCCCCGCTCCGGCCTAGGCCGGGGAGCCTCAGGCAATGTGGGCGAGCAGCTGATCGACCGAAACCACAGTTACGGATCTGGTGGCTTTGAAGTCGCTGAGATTTCGGGTGACCAGGTGGGTCGCCCCGGCAGCTTCGGCGGATGCAATTTGCAAAGCGTCCTCGAAATCTTCGAACCCGAGGGTGACTGCTCGGCTGACAGTATCAGCAGTGAGCGGAGCGAGTTGAAACTTCGAGCGCATGAACTCGAGCGGTCCTCCGATCAAGTGGGTTTTTGAACGTCCAATAATGTAGCAGACATTGGCAAGGGACAGGGCGGAAAGCCAGGGGGTCTGGGTCTTTGCCAGCGCCAGAGCCGATTCTGCGAAGCCCTGCCGCTTCAGCAGGATGTCGAGAACGACGTTGGTGTCGAAGAGAACCTTCACCGGAGATGCTTTCCGGCGAGGGTGCGCCAGCGCGAATCTTCCCAGTGTTCCTCGAGTGGCAGCCCGAGTCCGATCGCGCTGGCCGTGAGGGGATCGATCTCCGCGATGCTGGCAATAGTGGCTTCCTTAGCTTCGCTCTCGACCTGATCGCGAAACCATGCCGAGAGACTTTTTTTGTTCATGGCCGCAAGCGTCTTGGCCTTCTGCGCCGTTTCTAAGGGGACGGAGAGGGTGAGGTTCATACGTGAATCGTCGCCCTCCTCACGTACTCTGTCAAGGTCCACATTGCAGCGCCCGAGGCAAGTACAAAGAAGGAAAAAAATCGATGCGGCGCATGAACGCGGCTTCACCCAAGGGCGATTGCCGGGGCAGCCGCGAGGTAAACCGTTCCGCACGATTCCCCACCCCGGATTGGGTTGGGAAAGGTGATTGTCTCCGCTCGTGCGTCGCAGAAGACATGAGCGAGCAGGGCCACAAAATCGGGATCCGGGTTGCCGTCGGCCCACATCGCAAAGACCCCGCCTGGCAGAAGGTGGCTGAGGAGGCCGGACAGGCCGGCCGGTGAGTAAAAGCCCGCATGGGTCGGGTGAAGCCAGTGCGCCGGGGTGTGGTCGATATCCAGAAGGATCGCATGAAACTTTTGTGTCGGGCCGCCGAACCCGTCCCCCGAGGCGAGCGCGAAGAAGTCGGCGGCGACGAGCTGGCATCGCGGGTCGGCGACCAGCCCGCATCCCTCGGGCACCAGTCCGCGCTGGTGCCAGCTGATAACCTCGGGAAAAACCTCGATGACGCGAAGGGCGCCGACGTTCGGGTACCGCAGGGCGGCGGCCGCCGTATATCCAAGCCCAAGCCCGCCCACGAGCACATCGAGCGGCTCCGCGCAGCCCGCAAGCGCCTGGATCGCCAGGTCGGCAAGGGCATCTTCCGCCGCATGGAAAAGGCTGCTCATGAGGAACTCTTCGTTGAAGATCACCTCGTACACGACCTCGTTGCCAAGCATTGGGATCCGGCGCCGCCGGAGCGAAAGCTCGCCGCGGCTGGTCTGGCAAAAATCGAGCTCCTCAAACATCTTTTCCATGGGCGGGATGGTATCCGCGATCTTGGCAGCCGCAACAGCCGGTTACCCGTTATCGGAGCTGCTCTCCGCGCGGTTGAGTTCGCGCCGCTCGGACGCGAGCTGCGCAATTTTTGAGCGGATATCCGGGAACCGGTTCAGGAAATGCCGGAAGTCGCGCGCGCTAAGGGTGGCGAACTTGCAGAAGTCGATCGTCGTGACATCCGCCGAGCGGGGCTCGCCTGTGATGAGCGCCATCTCGCCGAAAAAGCTACCCGGCCCGAGGCGAAATTCCTTTGCCCCGACGCGGACCTCCACCTCGCCTTCGGCGACAAAGTACATGGCATCCGCCTTGTCGCCGGTGCGGATGAGCCGGCGTCCGGGGTTGGCGGAGAGCGGTTCGAAGTGCAGGATGAGGACCTCGCGCTGCTCGCGGGACAGGCCGGCAAACAGCGGGAAGCACTCGACGAGTTCCTCCGGCGAAAACGTCTTCCGCAGGGCCGACTTTTGGGCGGCTCTGGCCTCGGCGGCCTCGAGGTCCGCCACGAGCGCCTGGTAGTTTTTGGAGCCGATTGCCTCGAAGCGCCGCTTTCTCTCGGGCGTGGCTCGAAGCCATGCGCACATCCGGTCGGCCCCGGCCAGGGCGACGGGGTTCAGGGTGATCGAGATGAGCGCGCCCGCCAGGATCAGGTCGAACCCTTCCTTCGGCAGCAGGTTGTAGCTCATCCCCAGGCCGGCAAGGATAAAAGAAAATTCCCCGATCTGGGCGAGCGATGCGGAGACGAGGAGCCCGGTCGATACCGGGAACCCAAGCGCCAGGACGATCCCGAGCGCGATCACCGATTTTCCGACCATGATCAGCCCGACAACGGCGGCGACATGAAGCGGTTCGCGGAGCAGAATCGAGGGGTCAAACAACATGCCGACCGACACAAAAAAGAGGACGGCGAAGGCATCCTGGAGGGGTAGCGAATTCGCCGCCGCCTTGTGGCTGAGCTCAGATTCGTTCAGGACGACGCCGGCAAAAAATGCGCCGAGAGCGAACGAGACGCCGAAGAGGACCGACGACCCGTAGGCAAGTCCGAGTGCGACGGCGAGCGTGGCGAGGGTGAAGAGCTCGCGAGACCCGGTGCGGGCGACCTGGCGTAGAAGCCACGGCATCACGCGCGGGCCGACGATAAGGGAGATTGCCACGAAAGCGACGAGCTTGAGGAGAGTGAAAGTCAGCGTCATCGCGAGCCCTCCGCCCGACGACGCGTGGTCCTCCCCCTCGAGGTGGCCGCCGAGCGTGCCGGCAAACGCCGGGACCAGGACGAGGGCGACAACCATCGCGAGGTCCTCGACGATCAGCCATCCGACGGCGATCCGGCCGTTGCCCGAGCGGAGCGTGTTGCGTTCCTCCAGGGCTTTGAGCAGGACGACCGTGCTGGCGACCGAGAGGCTCAGCCCGAGCACGAGGCCGGCGCCGGGCGACCAGCCCCAGAACATCGCCAGACCGGTGCCGATCAGCGTCGCCAACAGGATCTGCCCGATCGCCCCAGGGATCGCAATCCGGCGGACCGCGATAAGGTCGGAGACAGAAAAGTGAAGCCCGACGCCAAACATGAGGAGCATGACCCCGATCTCGGCCAGCTGGCCCGCCATCGCGCTGTCCCCGGTATAACCCGGCGAGTAGGGACCGAGGAGGATTCCGGCGAGGAGGTAGCCGACCAGCGGGGGAAGCCCGAGTTTGCTAACACCAAACCCGAAGACAAACGCCAGTGCAAATCCGATGGCGATCAGGGAAATGAGGGCCGTGTCGTGATGCATGAGGATGTGTTTCGGCGAGCGGGCGGCCGATGTCGAGCCTATCTCATGCTGCTACAAAAGATGGAGCGGATCGACATCGACCGCCACGAAGACATCCTCCGGCATGGGAAGCGCATCGAGGATGGTGCGCACGGTCCGCGCCATCTGCTGCGACGAGGGCCCGCGCAGGGAAACCTGGAACCGGTAGTACGTCTTCGCTTTTTCGAGCGGCGCCGGAACGGCCTCGCCGACCTGCACGCCTGCCGGCGCGGCAGCCCTGAGCTTGCGGGCAAGCGTCTGGGTCGAAAACTCCGCCCGCTCGCGCATGACCCCGCGCACCGTGATCAGCACCATGCGCCCGAAGGGGGGATAGGAAAACTGCCGGCGGAACTCCATCTCCTGCTCCATGAACCCCTCGTAGTCGTGGTGACGGGCGAACTGGATCGAGGGGCTGAACGGGGTGAACGTCTGGACGAGCACCTCGCCCTCCATCTCGCCGCGCCCGGCGCGTCCGGCGACCTGGGTCAGCAGCTGGAACGTGCGCTCGCCCGCGCGAAAGTCCGGGAGGTGCAGGCCGAGGTCGGCATTCACGATCCCGACCAGCGTCACGTTCGGAAAATGCAGCCCCTTGGCGATCATCTGCGTGCCGACCAAAATGTCGATTTTCCCCTCCTTGAAGGCGCCGAGCGTTTCGCGGTAGGCATCCTTCCGGGTCATCGAGTCGGCATCCATGCGCGCGATCCGGGCTTTCGGAAAAATCTTACAGAGCGCTTCCTCGACCTTCTGAGTGCCGACCCCCGCGTGGCGGATCCCCGGATCCGCGCATTTCGGGCAGACTTTCGGAGCGCGCGCGGTATGTCCGCAGATGTGGCAGACGAGGCGTCCGGCCGCCCGGTGGAATGTGAGCGAGACGCTGCAGTCCGGGCACTCGCACACGTGCCCGCACGCCTCGCAGAGCATCGAGGTCGAGAACCCGCGGCGGTTCAGAAAGAGGATCGTCTGCTCGCCTTTGGCAATGCGCCCCTCGATCGCCTCCTTCAGCGGCTTCGAGAGGATCCCGCCTTCCGGGGTGCTTCGGGATTTTTGGCGGAGGTCGAGCACCCGGACGACCGGCATCCGCTTGTCATCGACCCGCTGGTCGAGCCGGACGAGGCGGTATTTTCCTGACTGCGCATTGTGCCAGCTTTCGAGCGAGGGGGTCGCGCTGCCGAGCACGACCGCCGCCTGCTCGCGGCTTCCGCGGAGCACCGCCATGTCGCGGGCGTTGTAGCGCGGCGCCTCGTCCTGCTTGTACGACGTCTCGTGCTCCTCATCGACGATGATGATCCCGAGGTTTTCGAGCGGGGCAAAGATCGAGCTGCGCGCGCCGATCACGATCCGGGCGGCTCCGCTGTGAATCTTGTACCACTCGTCGTGGCGCTCGCCATCCGAAAGGTGGCTGTGGAGGACGGCGATCTTCTCCTGCATGTCCGCGAAGCGGGACTTGAAGCGCTCGACCGTCTGCGGGGTCAGGGCGATTTCGGGGACGAGGACGAGCGCGGTCCGCCCGGCTTCGACCGCCTGCCGGATCGCGCGCAGGTAGATCTCGGTTTTTCCCGACCCTGTCACCCCGAAGAGGAGGATCGGCGGGCTTGGGGCCGCAAGGCTCTCCTCGACCGCACGCATCGCGGACTCCTGCTCGGCATTGAGCGTGACGCCCGCCGTGGAAACAAATCTTTCGGCATACGGGTCGCGCGCGACGACCGCGGATTCGATGATCACGAGACCGCGTTTTTCTAGCATGCGAAAGACGCCCTCGGCGACCCCGGCCGACTCTGCGGCCGCGGCGACCGGCAGCGGGGCGCCGGCGGCCATGACCGCACGCAGGGCATCCGCCTGGCGGGGGGCCCGCTTGTCCAGGGCCGCGAGCGCCTCCTCGGAAACCTCTCCTGCCAGGCGGACCGTGTTCCGCCGCTTTTCGGCAACCCGGCCGTCCCGGACCGCGACCGGCAGCACGCTGCTGATGGCGGTTTCGAGCGGACAGCAGTAGTAATCGGCCATCCAGCGGGCGAGGTCAAGCAGGGCGGGCCGGATCATCGGCTTGGCATCGACCAGGCTTTCCACGTCGCGCATGCCACGGATGTCGGACTCCTCCATCACGTCGATGACGGTGGCGGTGAGCAGGCGGGTGCGCACGGGAACCTTCACGCGCGAGCCGATCGCGACCGACCTGGCGAAGGCCTCGGGGACACGGTAATCCAGCAGCCGTCCCGCAGCCTGGTCCGGAAGCACGCGAACAAACATCGTTGCGATTATCGGGAGGGCGGGGCGTTTGTCGAGCCGATCACCTGCTCGAGAACGGCCAGGGTTTCGCGCGCATTTCTTTCGATGGAAAATTCGGCGGCCCGGTCGAGGCGTGCCTGGCGGCTGGCCTCGCGCGCGGCGGCTGGCCGCCAGGATTCGAGCTCGTCGGCGAGCGCAAGCGCATCACCTTCCGGCACGATCCCGCCGTGGGTTCCGGGCGTGAGGATTTCCGAAAACCCGTTTGCCGGAGTCGTGACCACCGGGAGTCCGGCGGCGAGCGCCTCGAGGCAGGCGTTGGAAAACGGGTCGTAATACGTCGGGAGGACAAAAACATCCGCCGCCCCGAAGACGGTGCCGAGGGCATTGGTGGGACCGAGGAACCGTGCCCGGTCGGAGCGGAACGCATCCGCCGGCCCGCGCCCGGCGACGAGAAGTTCGGCGTCCTCCATCATCTCAACCGCGTCGATCGCCGTGCGAAGGCCTTTGCGATCCCAGCCGGAACCGACAAACGCCGCGCAGAATGAATCGCTGCCGACCCCGAGAGCACGACGCGACTCCTCGCGGTCCGCAGGCAGGGTGGGGGAGGAGAGCCCGTTGTAAACGACGTGCACCCGCCCGGGTGGGAACGCGGAGTGGGCGAGGATTTCCTGCCGCACGAGCTCCGAGTTGGCGATGATCGCGCGGGTCGCTGCGGGATCGAAAACCTGGGATTCCAAGGCGAGGAGCTGCTTGTGTTTCGGATTCAGCCAGCGGGTGGCGCGCTTCCAGAGCGGCTCGAATCCGGCCCTCCGCTTGAGCCAGGCCGCGTGGACGCCATCGCCCGCCCGGAAGACGTCGCAGCCGGGGACCCGCTCGAGGCTCAGGTGGATATCGCATCCGGTTTCAGCGGCCAGGAAAGCCGCAGCAAAATCCTCCGGCGACCGGCCGGCGAGTCTCACGATCGGGCGTCCGATCCAGCGTTCCTTCGGCCACTCCGGGCCGGTGATCAGGACCGGGTCGTGGCCGGCTGCCGCGACCGCTGCGGCCAGGCGGATCAGGTACGCCTCCGCGCCGCCAGTCGCAGAATGCCCGCGACGGACGAGCCCGATCTTCACGGCGCTTCCTGCTCGGCTTTCGGCGGGCGGCCGAGGAGTTCCCACATCGCCTCGTGCGGGGGCTTGCCTTCATAGAGGACGGCGTGGATCTGGGAGGTGATCGGGGCTTCGATCCCGTTCTTCTGCGCGCATTCCCAGGCGCTGAGCGCGGTCGGAATTCCCTCCGCGACCATCTGCATCGATGTCTGGATCTCCTCCGGAGAGTCTCCCCGGCCGAGACGTTCACCGACCTTCCGGTTCCGGCTGTGGCGGCTGAAACAGGTCACCATCAGATCGCCGACCCCGCTGAGCCCGAAAAACGTATCACGGCGGCCGCCGAGAGCGACTCCGATCCGCATCATCTCGGCGAGCGAGCGGGTCACGAGGCCGGCCTTTGCATTGTCCCCCATGTTGAACCCGTCCGAGACGCCGGCCGCGATCGCAAACACGTTTTTGAGCGCGCCGCCGAGCTGGATCCCGTTGACGTCGTCGCTCGTGTACGCACGGAAGCTCGGCAGCGAGAACGCTTTCAGGAGCGGGTCGAGGAGGTCCGGGTGCCGGGAGCCGATCACGCTGGCCGCCGGGATTTTCTGGGCGACCTCCTCGGCATGGTTGGGGCCGGAGAGGACGGCCGTCCGGCATTTCGGCATCGCCTCCGCAATCACGTCGGACATCAGCTTGCCGGTCCCGTGCTCGATCCCCTTCGTGCACGAGACGACGATCTGTCCGTCCTTCGGCCCGAGCGAGGAGAGGCGGGTCGCCACCTCGCGGGCCGCTTTGGATGGGGTGACAAAGAGGATCAGGCCCGCATCCAGGGTCTCGGCCAGGTCGCCGGTGGCGTAGACGTTCGGCGGCATTCGGACGCCGGGCAGGTAGGCGGAATTCGTCCGCTGCGAGACCAACTCGTCCACGACTTTCGGGTTGTGGCCCCAGAGGAGGACCTGCCCGCGATGCTCGGCGAGAAGAACCGCCAGCGCGGTGCCCCAGCCGCCCGCGCCGATGATGCTGATTTTTTTGAACATGGTGTCAGTGCCCGAACTGGCTTCAGGGTTTTCGTTCGAACCGCTTTTCGGTCCCGGCAGCCAGCCGTTTGATATTGTCCTTGTGGCGCCAGATCGCAAGCCCGCTCATGAGGGCGGAGATGAGCACTAGGAGCGGGTCGCAACGACCGAAAAACCATGCGTCCGGGCTGCCCCAAAGAAAGAGGAGGAGGGACGCGGTGGGGAGGGTGATGGCCGCCCCTAGCGAGGCGACCGAGACGTACCGGGTTGTAAAAAACAAGGCGATCCAGACGGCCAGGCCGGACCAGAAAACCGCACCCGGGAAGAGCGTGAGCATGATCCCGGCCGATGTGGCGATCCCTTTTCCGCCTTTAAATTTGAGCCAGACCGGAAAGCTGTGCCCAATGATCGCGAAGAAGGAGGCGATCACGGCGACGTGGACCGGTTCGGCCCCTTTCCACTGCGGCACCGTTGCCAGGGCGTATCCCGAGAGTACCGCGAGGGCTCCCTTCATCACATCGCAGGCAAAGACCGCGTAGCCCCACTTTTTTCCCAGCACGCGCAGGGCATTGGTCGCACCGATGTTCCCGCTGCCCGACCGCTGGAGGTCAACCCCGCACGCGCGCCCAGCAAAGTAGCCGCTCGGAAACGAGCCGATCAGGTAGGCGAGGATGGCAGCGACAAAATAGACGGTCACCCGCCAGAGATCTCCCGCTGAGCTGGACTCCTCAAGAAAAATCCTCGAACTAATTTTCCGAGGGGTGCATGCCCGAAAGTTGCAAAAATGGGCGCCGCCTGAGGAATCTTGTTTGGAGTTCCGCCTTCAGGCGGTGCTCTTTGGGCTGCCTCCTCACTCGCCAGCCGCCTGAAGGCGGAACTCCGAACCCGGAAGACCTTCGCTAGACAAGACATGCAAATTTCGGGCCCCTTCCCGGGCAGCCAGGCGGGCCGCCGGGATCAGGAAATTTTGACGAACGGGGGGACCGGGCAGTCGAGGGTATCCGAGATCGCGCGCAGGAACTCGATTTGGGCGTCGTTAACTTCGCCGTCGTGCATGACGGTCGCGCCACAGGCGGTGAGGACAGTGCGCTTCACCTCTGGCGACGCGAGGGCGAGTTTATCGAGCGCCTGATCAAAAGCCTGGAGGTCGGCGGACGGCGTGCGCTCGAGAGGAAAAGCGGAGGGCTTGACGAGGAGCTCGGCCACGCCGGTCCGGAACGCCTCGTTGCGCTGCTCGTCGGATCCCGGTTCCATGTTCGCCAGAGCGGACAGCACGACCCCCGCCTCGGGGAGAAGTGGGACCAGCGTGCGGAATTGGACAGGGGAGCCGGTCGCATTCGAAAAATACAGGTCGAGGTGGCGGACCAGAATCTTTTGAAGAGTGTATTCAAAGAGGTGGATCTCGCCATCCGCCTCGACGAGGGCTTTTACGTTTGCGCGGAATGTCGCATATTGTTCCGGCGAGAGGTGTCGGAGTGTGGGAATGGCGATATCAACCAAGCCCAGCCGCTGCGCCGAGTTGAGCCCGGCCCGCCGGTCGGCGTGGGCGGCGACTTCCGACCGCATCACCTCATCGCCAGCAAAAATCCCCATCTGGCGGGCCTCCATCGCCGGATCGTCGGAGAGCAGGAGCGAGTAGACGAGCGCGCAGGCCCCATGGAGCTCCCGTGTAGCCGACTTGGCAAATTGGGGGAGACCGTTCAGCAGGGCGACCGCCGCCGCGACGCGGGGCTGGCCGGGCAGCAGAGACTCAGCGAGCCGTCCGCCGATCGTCGTTTCGGAGGGCTTGCTTTTCGCGGCCGGCAGCCGGACCGGCGCCTTCGCCTTGGCCGCCGCGATATCAAACCCCGGCGAGATCTGCTCGATGCGCGCCTCGATCGGAGGGTGCGTCGCAAACAGCGTCAGCCATGCATCCCCAACCCCGTTGCCAAAAAACATGTGGCTGGCTTCCTCCGCCCGAGGGCTCTCGATCCGTGAAGAAAATTTTGCGATTTTTGCGAGGGCGCCGGCGAGCCCTTCCGGGTTCCGGGTGTACTGGACGGCCGAGGCATCGGCGAGGAACTCGCGCTGCCGGCTCACCGCCGCCTTGATCAGCTTGCCGAAAAAGACGCCGATCCAACCGGTGAGGTAGATCGTAAGCCCGATCGCCAAAACAAAAAAGACGCCCGCTCCCTTGTTTTTGTCGTCTGAGGATTGCGACCGTGGCGACGAGATCCCCAGGCGGAGGACGACCCCTCCGATAAGGGCGAGGAGCAGGATCCCGTGGAGGACGCCGATGAGCCGGATGTTCAGCTTCATGTCGCCGTGCAGGATGTGGCTGAACTCGTGCGCAATCACGCCTTGGAGCTCGTCGCGGCTGAGCCGCGCAATGCACCCGCGGGTCACCCCGATCGCGGCGTCACCCGGGCCATGGCCGGCTGCAAACGCGTTGATCGTCGCGTCCTCCAGGATGTAAACCTCCGGCACCGGGACCCCTGAGGCGATCGACATCTCCTCGACGACGTTTATCAGGCGCTGCTCGGCCTCGTCGCTCGTGTTCATGTCCAGCGGAACCCCGCCCAGCATCGCGGCCACCGCCCGTCCGCCCTTCGCCAGCTCCATGGTCTTTGTGATGCTCCCGATCGCCACCAGCCCGATCACCCCGGCCGAGATCACCAAAAGCAGGTCCGGGTCCGTGAGCGGGTATTCCAAGACCAGCGCCAGGGCAATCTGGAGCGTGAGGATGATCCCCGCGACCGCCAGGAGGAAATACCCGATCAGCCACTTCGTCCGGCTCTGCGCGCGCGCCTGCTTGTCAAAAAAGTCCATCGAAGGACGAGGCTCGCCAAGTTCTCACCGCGAGTCAAACCCTCTCGGGACAACATCATAGAAAACGACAGCCGTCAGTGGGCGGGATGATGCTCCTGCGAAGCGATCAGGCTAAAACTCGAAGTTCAGACCGGTGCTGATCGAGTGGCTGATGTAGCCAAATCAAATGGGTCAGGCATGGTTTGTTGCCGTTTTTCTTTCGCTGAGGCTGAAAACCTGCAAGAAGTGAAGAATGCCAAGGCAAATTCGCATCGAATATCCGGGGGCATTTTACCACGTGATGGCGAGGGGGGACCGACGGGAGGCGATTGTGAGGGACGACGAGGATCGCAAGACGTTTGTTCGGACTCTGGGAGAAGCCGCAGAGCGGGCGGGATTTCGGATTCACGCCTGGGTGTTGATGAGCAATCACTATCACATGCTTGTGGAGACTCCCGAAGCAAATTTGTCGAAAGGGATGGGGTGGATGCAGAACGCCTACACCCGGCGAATCAATGTTCGCCATGGGTTATGGGGGCACGTGTTTGGCGGGAGATATAAGGCGATTCTGGTCGAGCCGGGGAATTGTTTCTGGGCCTTGCTGGATTACATCCATTTGAATCCGGTGCGGGCAAAACAGGTTCATCGCGAGGAGGGTTTGGAGAAATTCGCATGGAGCAGCCTGCGGGGGTACCTGCAGGAGCCCGAAAAACGACCGCTGTGGTTGGAAACGGGGATGGGGTTGGCGGTGGCAGGTTGTGAAGATGGGGTTCCCGGAAGGCGGAGGTTTTTGCAGATTTTGGAGGAGCAGGTGGACTGGAGCGCTCCGTCGAAGGCGGGAAAGGAGTTTTCCGAGGGAGAAGGCAAGCCGAAGCTGGCGGTCTATTCAAGTTTGCAACGAGGCTGGTTTTTCGGATCGCAGGAGTTCAAGGAAGCGTTGCTTAGGCGGTTGAGGGGAATCGTCCCACGGAGAGGGGCCGGGAGTCGCATTGACGCTGCAGTGCGGAGGGATCATGGAGAAAGCAGAGGCATCGAGCTGATTCGAGGAGGATTGGAGGTGCTTGGAATTTCGGAAAATGAGTTGAGGGAAACGGCAAAAAGTCATTGGGCCAAGGGGCTCCTCGCGGAGATGATTCAGAGGGAAACGACCATGACTTTGGATTGGATCAGCGAAAAGTTGGTGATGGGTGATCGATCAAGTTGCTGCCGAATCATCCGCCGGACGCGGGAGGGAATGAAACGGCAGAAGCGGTGGCGAGAACTCCAGAAGCAGATCAATATATCAATAAACCATGCCTGACCCCTTATGCTGTCGATTGAAAATCTTCAAGCGTGCGTTGACACGCCGGCTGCGGCTGGTATTTCTGAGTGTTTCCCGAATTCCTTTATGTCCAAAAAACCCAAGCCAGTGAAATCTGCAGCGCCCCGCAAGGGCAAATATGTATATACGTGGGGGGCCGGCAAGGCCGACGGAGACGGCAAGATGAAGCCGCTCCTCGGCGGCAAGGGTGCCAACCTCGCCGAGATGACCCGCATCGGGCTCCCGGTGCCTCCCGGATTTACGATCACGACCGAGGTCTGCACGTATTTCTACGACAACAAGCGCACGTACCCGAAGGAGCTCCAGGGCCAGATCGAGGCAGGCGTCCGCAACATGGAGAAGATCATGGGCACGAAGTTCGGCGACGCCAGCGGGTTCCCACTGCTGGTCGCGGTCCGCTCGGGTGCCCGCGACTCGATGCCCGGGATGATGGACACGATCCTCAACCTCGGTCTCAACGACGAGACAGTGAAGGCGCTGGCCACCGCGACGAAAAACGAGCGATTTGCGTGGGACTGCTACCGCCGGTTTGTACAGATGTACGGCGATGTCGTTCTCGGCGTCCAGAAGCGCGAGGGCGAAGACCACGAGCCATTCGAGACGATCATCCACGAATTCAAGCATGCGAAGTACCATGCGGACATCGTGGACAGCGACCTGACGGCGGAAGACCAGCAGGATCTCGTCAAGCAGTTCAAGGCACTCGTGAAGGAGCGCACGGGGAAAACCTTCCCGGCCAACCCCTGGGACCAGCTCAAGGGTGCCGTCGGGGCCGTCTTCGGATCCTGGATGAACGACCGCGCGATCGTCTACCGCCGGAAGTACAACATCCCGGCGGAATGGGGCACGGCGGTCAACGTCCAGGCGATGGTGTTCGGAAACACGGGTGAAAAATCCGGTTCCGGCGTCGCGTTCACCCGCAACCCGGCCAACGGGGTCAAAGAGTTTTACGGAGAGTTTCTGATCAACGCCCAGGGCGAAGACGTCGTAGCCGGCGTCCGCACGCCCGAGCCGGTCGCCCTCCTCAAGAAGCAGCTTCCGAAGCCCTTCGCCGAGCTTGAAAAGGTTCGCCAGACGCTCGAAAAGCACTTCAAGGATGTGCAGGATTTCGAGTTCACGATCCAGGAAGGCCAGCTGTACATGCTGCAGACCCGGAACGGGAAGCGCACGGCGGTTGCCGCGCTAAAGTTCTCGGTCGACATGGTGAACGAGAAGCTGATCGACTGGAAGACGGCGATCATGCGCAACCCGGCCGACCAGCTCGACCAGCTGCTGGCGCCGGTGTTTGACGTCAACGAGATCAAGAAGGCGAAGCTCCTGGCCAGCGGCCTTCCGGCCGGCCCGGGGGCAGCCTCCGGCAGGGTTTACCTGAATGCCGACCGCGCGGCCGCCGCAGCCAACAAGGGCGAAAAAGTCCTCCTCGTCCGCAACGAGACCTCCCCGGAAGACCTTCGCGGCATGATTGCCGCCGAGGGGATCCTGACGGCGAAGGGCGGGGTTTCCTCCCACGCCGCGCTTGTTGCCCGGCAGATGGGCAAGGTCTGCATCTGCGGGGCCTCGGCGCTGCACATCGACTACGACAAGAAGACCGTTTCTGTCGCGGGGGAAACCTTCAATGAAGGCGACTTCCTCTCGATCGATGGCACCGCCGGCACCGTCTATGGCGGCCAGATCGCCACGGCTCCGTCGGAGATCATCACCGGACTCCTCCACGGCGACAAGGCCGCGCAGAAGACCGAGAAGTTCAAAAACTTCAAGCAGCTCATGGAATGGTGCTCGAAGGTGACCCGCCTCGAGGTGCGCACGAACGCCGACAATCCGGAGCAGACTGAAAACGCGATCGCGTTTGGCGCTACCGGGATCGGGCTCACCCGGACCGAGCACATGTTCTTCGAGGGCGACCGGATCGACGCGATGCGCGAGATGATCCTCGCCGAGCGCACCAGCGACCGCAAGGACGCCCTGGCCAAGCTCCTCCCATACCAGCGCGAGGACTTCACCGGGATCTTCAAGGCCCTGAACGGCTTCCCGGCCACCATCCGCCTCCTCGATCCCCCGCTCCACGAGTTCCTGCCGCACGACCACGGCTCGCAGAACGCCCTCGCCATGAAGCTCGGCGTGAGCGCGGACAAGATCGCCCAGCGCGTCAAGGACCTCCACGAGTTCAACCCGATGCTCGGCCACCGCGGATGCCGGCTCGGCGTCTCCTACCCGGAGATCACCGAGATGCAGGCCCGCGCGATCTTTGAGGCGGCGGCGGACGTCACCAAGAAGAAGATCAAGGTCAAGCCGGAAGTCATGATCCCGCTCGTCGGGTTCAAGAAGGAGCTCGACCTTCAGGTCGAGATCGTGCACCGCGTCGCCAAGGAAGTGATGGCCGAGAAGAAGGTCAAATTTGACTACCTCGTCGGCACGATGATCGAAGTCCCGCGCGGCGCGATCACGGCGGACGAGATTGCGCAGACCGCGCAGTTCTTCAGCTTCGGCACGAACGACCTCACCCAGACCGCGCTTGGCATGAGCCGTGACGACATGGGATCGTTCCTCAACTCGTACACGGAAAGCGAGGTCTTCAAGAAGAACCCGTTTGCCACACTCGACCAGGAGGGAGTCGGACAGCTCATCAAGATCGCGATCGAAAAAGGCCGCAAGACCAACCCGAAAATCAAGCTTGGGATCTGCGGCGAACACGGCGGCGACCCGGACAGCGTGAAGTTCTGCCACAAGGTCGGCCTGACCTACGTGAGCTGCTCGCCGTACCGCGTGCCGGTCGCCCGCCTCGCCGCCGCCCAGGCAGCGCTCGAAGAGGCGATGTAAGCTACACACATAACAAAAATTCTGGCCTTTCGGGGAGCGATCCCCGGACGGCCGTTTTTTTTGGTAGGGTTGGGACAACGCGTTCGGAGTTCCGCCTCTAGGCAGCTGGCTAGTGTGGCGGCAGCCCAAGAAGCACCGCATAAATGCGGAACTCCAAACAAGATTCCTCAAGGCGGAGCACAATATTGTAATCTTCGGGCGAGTGTCCCGGACCAAATCGGATCACGAAATTAACACGGGGCTTCGATGGACGCCTGAAGAGTGCGGATCAGTTCCGGTGCGCCGACGGGCAGAGGGATTGCAGCTCGCAGTCCGCGCATTGCGGGTTTCTGGCCATGCAGCGCCGGCGGCCGTGGAAGATCAGCCAGTGGCTGAGGAGCGTCCATTTTTCCTGTGGGAAGAGCTTGATGAGGTCCCGCTCGATGGCGATTGGCTCGGTGGCTTTGGTGAGCCCGAGGCGTTGGGAGAGACGGGAGACGTGGGTGTCGACGACGACGCCCGCATTTGTCCCGAACGCGTTGCCAAGGACGACATTCGCTGTCTTGCGCCCGACCCCGGGCAGAGCGGCGAGCTCTTCCAGCGATCGGGGGACCTCGCCCGCATGGCGGGCGATCAGGTCGGCGGCCATCGCCCGGATGTTTTTGGCCTTGTTGCGAAAAAATCCTGTCGAGTGGACGAGCGCCTCGAGTTCCTCCGGCGGGATCGCGGCGTAGTCGCTCGCAGAGCGGCACCGCGCGAAGAGCGCCTTGGTGACGAGGTTGACCCGCTTGTCCGTGCACTGGGCGGAGAGGATCGTGGCGACGAGAAGCTCGAGTGGGGTCGCGTAGTCGAGCTCGCAGTGGGCATCCGGGTAGATGTCGGGCAGGAGGCGGAGGAGCTCCGCCGCACGGGCGGAGCGGGTCATTCGATTCGCCCGGCGCGTTGCCGGGTTCCAAGCCATCCGATTGGGGAGGTCACTTGTCGCCGATCGCGGCGAGCCGCTCCTTCGCCTTCGGGGCCTGGAGGCTGTCCGGGTAATCCTTCAGGAGCTGCTTATAGGCTTCGCGGGCGCGGCCGAGCTGCTGGGCCTTAAATTTCGGATCCGTGCTGGCGGTCGACTGTTCTTCGAGCAGCATGGCACCTTGGAAGAGCCCCTCGGATGCGGCGAGCGGGACGCCAGCGTAAAACTGGGCGATCTTGGTGTAGAAGTCGATCGCTTGGGCGCGGGCCTCATCCTTCTGCTTGGGATCCACCGAGTCCTCCATCTTTTTCTTCATGATGTTGCCCCCGAGGAGGAACGAGTTGGCGCGCAGCTCGGCGCTGGCATTCTGGGCGCGGATGATCGCCGGAAGCAGCTGCAGGGCCTCATCCAGCTTGTTCTCGGCACGGAGCGCGTCGGCAATTCCGTAGTCAGCCTCCAACACCTTCGGCGACCAGGGATAGAGCGCCTTGAGCTGCTGGAAGAGTTTTCCGGCCTCGGCCGTCTGCTTGCTTTCCTGGGCGATCCGGCCGAGGCCGAAGATCGAGACGGCCTGGGCCTCCTGGATGAGCGCCGGGGAGGTTGTGGGTGTGGTGCCCGGAGGGTTCGGGTAATCTTTCGAGAGCTTCTGGAAGATGGCGGTGGCCTCCGGCATCTTTTTATCGCCGAGCAGGGCAAGGCCGTAGATGTCGAGGTCCTTCGGCGAGTAGATGACATCCGCCTGGTAGGCCTCGTTCATCTTCGCCAGCGCGCGGGCCTTGTCCTTTTCGGAGATCAGGCTGGCGAGGGTGAAGAGGATTTTGCTCCTGGCACCGGAGTCGGAGGTTTTTTCGGCGAGCTCCTGGAAATACGCTTCGACCTGCTCCTCGTTTTTGATCTCCGCGCGGAGGAGGAGCTTCTGGGAGGAGAGCAGCGTCTGGAGGCCCTGCGCGAGATCCGGGCTCATGGGGTAGGCGGTGAGCAGGCTCTCGACCGTTGAGACCGAGGCCTGGACGGCATCCTTCCAGCGCGTCTGGTCGGCCGGACTGAGCGAAGAGTAGTTCACCGCGATGCGCTCGGCGTTGCCGCGCTGGAGGTCGGCAACCTTCACGAGGGCGGAGGCTGCCTGCGAGCTCTGCGAGTAGCGCTGCACAAACTCGGTGTAGGCGGCGACGGCGTCGTCCGGCTTTCCGGCGGCGATCGCGTTCTGCCCGATCGAGTCAAACGCGAAGAACACCTTGTCGTCCGCCGGATACTTCTCGATGAATTGCTTCATGAGGTCGGTGACGGCCTCCGGCTTCTGAGCGGCCGCCGCCAGCTGGGCGCGCATGAAATACGTGTAGGGTGCGGGCTGGCTGTCAGGAAACTTTTCCGCCAGCATAGCGAGCGTCGCGGCCCCGTCGTCGGTTTTTCCGAGGGCGATTTGGGCGCCGCCGAGCGCATAGACCGCGAGCGGGGTCAGGCTGTGTTTGTCGTTTGCCTTGATGAACGCCTCGAGCAGCGGGACGGCACCGGCATTGTCCCCCTTCTGCTGGGTGGCGATCGCGATCCAGTAGTCGGACTCGATCGCCTGCGGGGTTCCCGAAAACTTCTCTTTGACGACCTTGTAGGCGGCGATGGCATCGTCCCATTTTCCGGTATCTTTGTAGATCCCGGCGAGCCCGTACTGGGCGACGACCGCGACATCGGGCGCCGGGTTTTTGGCGAGGTGTTCCTGGAATGTTTTCAGGGCGTCCTCGTATTGTTTGAGCGAGACTTGGGCCTGGGCCTTGCTGACGACCGAGAGCCCGATGAGGCGGCCTTTCGGGTACTGGGTGACCGACTCATCGAAGAATTTGATCGCCTCGACCGGGTTGCCGGTTCCGAGGTACATATTGCCCATGGCAAACGGGAGGTTCTCGGCGATCGGCTTCCCCTTGTAGGCGGCGGTGAAGTCGCCGTATCCCTTCACGGCATTTTCCACCGCATTTTGGACGACGTAGGTCATCGTCTGGTAGTAGAGCGCGCGCATCTTTTCGTCATCGCCCTTCAGGAACGGCTCGGCATGCCGGATCACCACGCGGGCTTGGTTGTACTGCTGCGCGTTAAAAAAGATTTCGCCCATCTTGAGGATGGCGGTGGCGATCTGATCCGGCTTCGCCTTGAGTTCCTCCAATTTGCGAAGCTCGCGCTCGTTATCCTTATCGAGCTGCTTTTTGAGCGTCATGTTATTGGAGCGGATTGCGGCTGCCTTGAGCGCCGGAAACCCCTTGATGCGATCCTCTTGGAGGGCGAGGATTTCCTCCTTCGGCAGGATCGCGCGGTAGGCTTCGAGGGCCTGCTGGTAGAGGGGAGAGCGGTCGGCCTCCGGGCTGAATGCGGCCTGGCTGAAGATGATCTCACCGAGCTGGAAATTGGCGTCGTTGATGAGCGCGATATCCTTTTTTTCCGAGATGATCTGCTTGAGGAGGGTTTCCGCCTGCTTGAGGAGGCTCATGCCTTTCGCCGCGTCGCCGCCGTCCTTGGTGAGCTCGATCCCGCCCTGGGTGGCGAGGGCGAGGGCGAGGAGGTTTCTGCTCGCCGAGATCGAGTTGCTGGCCGGGAACTTCGTGATGTTCGACTGCATGTCCTCGACGACCTTATCGTAGTTTTCGATCTGGAAGTTGGCCACCGCCCGCCCGTACGTCGCGCTCTCGACCTCGGGAGACTGGGGGTACTTCGTGATGAAGTCGGTGAATTTTTTGATCGCATCCTCGAAGGCGGCCTTCCGTTTCGGATCGCCCGGCGGGAGCTGGGACGCCTTGGCCGAGAGAATCTGGGGCATGAAGCTGTCCCCCATCTGGGCGAGTTCCGGCGGGATTCCCGGGAACGCGAGCGCTTTCGCGAGCGTGGCCTGGGCTGCATCGAGCTGGGCCAGGAAATATTGAGCGAAGGCGAGCTGGATCGTGGCCACCGGAACGACCCCATCGGTCGGATAATCCTTAAGGATCTGCTGGTAGGCCGTGGCCGCGCCCGCATAATCGCCGGCAGAGAAGAGCGCGTAGGCCGCGTCGTTGGCGGTCGCGGCGCCCGGCGATTGGGCGTTCAGGGTGAGGGGAAGGAAAGCCGCTGCCAGCAGGGCACAGATGGGAGAAACAGGGAAAGGTTTCATGTGAACAGGGTGTTACCATAATTCCTCCCGCCCGGGGTTGCCATCCGAAAAATGAGCAAAGTCGCGCGCGAATTTACACGCCGGTCGGAAGGCAGAATGTGAACGTGCTGCCCATGCCGGGCGAGGAGGCTGCCGTGATGTTGCCGCCCATGGCCTCGGCAAGCTTCTGCGAGATCGCGAGCCCGAGGCCCGTGCCCTCGAACCCGCGGCTGAGCGCCGAATCCCCCTGAATAAATGGCCGGAACAGGCGGGCGAGGGTTTCCGGGGCGATCCCCGGCCCGGTATCCCTGACGGAAAAATTCACGAAGTCCCGCAAGTCCGATGAAGACAGGGATACGCGCAGGAGCACCGATCCCCCGGCGGTGAACTTGACGGCATTGCCAAGGAGATTGAGGAGGACCTGCCGGATCCGCCGCTCGTCCCCCGCAATCCGGTCCGGCACGCCGGGATCTACCTCGCAGCCGAACGTGAGACCCTTGTCGCCTGCAGATTTCCTGATCGGCCCGGTGGAGGATTCCAGTAAATGGGAAATGGTGAGCGGAGCCGACTCGAGCGACATCGTGCCCTTTTCGATGCTTGAAAAGTCCAGGATGTCATTGACGATGCCGAGCAGGTGCTCGCCGCTGTCGCGGATGGTTCGCAGGAAATCCTGCTGCTCGTCATCGAGCCGCGTCGCCGCGAGGAGCTCGGAGTATCCAAGCACCCCGTTGAGCGGGGTGCGGAGCTCGTGGCTCATCACCGCGAGGAAATCGCTCTTGGCCCGGGCGGCGGCCTCGGCCTTGGCCGCAAGCTCCTTGGCGGTGAGGAGGCTCTTGTTGAGCTCCTCGTTTGTCCTCCTGAGCGTCAGCGCGTTCTCTGCGAGCAACTGCTCATCGCGCTTTCGCCCGGTGATGTCGCGGTGAAATGCCACCATCAGGCCTTCCGACGAGCGGTGCTGGATGCTGACTTCGACGTCGATGATCCGGCCATCCTTCCTCCGGTGCCGGGATTCAAAAAGATCGCTGCCGTGCTCGGTGATCATTTGAACCCTCGCTTGGATCATTTCCGGGGACATCCCGGCCTCGACATCGCGGATGTTCATGGAGAGGAGCTCCCGTTCGCTGTACCCGAGCATGTTGCAGAACGCGTCATTCACCTCAAGAATCCGGGCTGAGGGGTCCACCATGCAGAAGCCATCCTTGGCGGTCTGGAGGATGTCGTGGTGCCGCCCGGAAATCTTCTGTGCCGTATCAAGCGCATCCGCCCTCTGCTGCTCGGCGATAAGGAGACCCTTAAGAATTTTTGCCTGCCGGTTCCGATAGAAGGCGACGACCAGAGTGGCCGCCATGAGGACGAGCAGCCCGACGACAAAGGTAACGGCCATCGCGCGGCTGCGGGCCTCGGCGAAGATTTCCTCCGCATCCACCTCGGACACCAGAAACCACGGCGATCCGGGTACGGGCAGCAGGAAGCTCAGGACGTCAACCCCGCGGTAGTCCTTCCCCTCGAAGATCCCTGTCTTTCCGAGGGCCGCCTGAACGAACGATTGACCGGTGTCCGTGAGCGGATAGCGCCTCGCGAGCGCCGGACTGCTTTCCTGGTGCCGGACGTCGCTGAGAAACACGACCTCCCCGCCATCGCGCGCGATCAGGTAGGTTTCGGCGCTCCGGCTGGGCACGGGCCAGAGCTGAAGCAATGGGTAAAGGTAGCTGCGGGCTTCCTGGCACAGGATCAACACAGCCTGCGGCTTGCCTCCATGGGTTTTGATCGGGACGGCGATGTCGATGTGTACGACTTGATCGGAGGTGAGATAAAAGTCTGAAAAGGCAGGCAGGCCGGTGGCAAGCGCCTCGCGCACCGCCCGGAGGGTGGCATCGGAAGCGGGTTTCCCGTCCTGGCCGCTGGCGGCTAGCAGGTTTTCCCGGGCATCAAAAATCATGGCGCTGGCATGTGCCCGGTCAGCAAGTTCGACCTGGAGGCCTTTGGCCAGTCGACTGCGGGGGATTTCCTCTGCCGGGAAGCGCAGGCGATCCTCGACCAAGCCGACGAGGATGGGGTCGCTTGCGACTCGGCCCGCTTCGTCAAGCCGCTCCTCCCTCCACTGCCGGATTTGTCGGGACTTCAGCTCGCCGATGGCGGTGAGGGTGTAGGTTTTTTCCCGGCCGATTTCCGCCGCCTCGGCAAGGTAATACCAGTATCCTGAGCCAATGAGAACGAGCGCCAAGGCGGAGATAACGGCAACCACCGCAGCCCCGGGGGGGCGGTTTGGCGTTTGCCTGGATTGTTTTTTCCTGTCCATTCCTGTCGTCTGCCTTTGGGGGGGCTTTGAAAGAAACTCAGGGGGTAGATGTTTTTTACTTATAGGGGAAACAGCGGCGGCGGCAAGTGCCATATCTGCACTCTCACTGCTGCGGCAAGCCCGTTGATGATTTCGATGAAGCGTCTTTTCTTTTGCGATCTTGATCCCGGGCCTCGCCGAAGATATCAACTCTGGAGTGATATTCCAAACCCATCAAACCGTGCTCTTTCAAGGCGACAGCATCACCGATGCCGGACGCAACCGCGAGGACGCCTGCGGCCTGGGCGGAGGTTATGCCATGATGGCCGCCTCTCTGGTCCAGGCTCTCTACCCCGAGCTTGGCCTCGCGTTTTTCAACCGAGGGATCTCGGGCAACCGAGCCGTCGATCTTGACGGGCGCTGGCAGACGGACTGTCTGGACCTCGAGCCGGATTGGGTTTCAATCCTGATCGGCGTGAACGACTGCTGGCGACGGTTCGATGCCAAAGACCCGACGCCCGTTGAGGTATTCGAAAAGCATTGCCGGAGTATCCTGGCCCGCTCGCAGGACCGGGGGATCGGGATCATCCTCTGCGAGCCGTTTCTCTTGCCCTGCCCGCCGGACCGCGAGGCATGGCGCGAGGACCTGGATCCCAAAATCCACTGCGTCCGGAAGCTGGCACGCGAATTTTCCGCGATCCTTGTTCCTTTTGATGGCCTCTTCGCCTCGCGGGCGACCGTGCAGCCGCCGGCCTTCTGGGCCGCGGATGGCGTACATCCCAGCCTGCCCGGCCATGCGCTGATGGCGGACGCATGGATCCAAGCCGTCTCGGCCTGACCCCGCCGGCATCTGCTGGCCCAGACGTCCGGCTCACTTGTCGTTTAAAAACGACAAGGGCAGGAATGCCCTTGCCCCTGGTATGGTCGCCTGCTCAATCCTTTTATGGAGGACATTGGCGCTCCACCGGGCCACCCGCCGACGTTCTGACCATCCCACCAGCACCGCCAGAAGCATGGCCGCGAAAATGGTCTCTGCCTCCGGGACGCTCACGGGAACAAGCTCTCCGTCCGCCAGCATTTGGGCACCGCCATAACCCTGGAATAAGACCTGGGAGAGCTGGGCAGACGTCAGGCCTGTCGGCAGCGACCCGAAGAAGATTTTTCCAGCGGACCCGGTGCTGCCTGCGATTCCTGTCCACCCGGAGATGGTGAGTTGGGCGCCCGGGGTCCAGGAGGCCAGGTTGCTGGCCCCGAACGTGAGGTTGTGAATGGCGGCTCCGAGGGTGATGGACGAGTCCGCCGTCAGGGTCAAAACGCCGAGCGTTTCAGAATACCCCGCGCCGGTCGAAAACGCGCCTCCGGCGAGCGTCATGGCGGTTGCGTTGGCAATCTGGTTCGTGTTTTCCAGTAGGAGGGTGCCGCCGGAGTTCAAGGTGATGGCACCCGTCCCGACCGCATTCTGTCCGGGAGACTTTGCGAGGGCCAGTGTGCCGCCATCAACCGTGGTGCCGCCGGAGTAGGTGCTGGAGGTTGTTCCCGTGAAGCGAAGGGTTCCTTCGCCGGCCTTGGTGAGCAATGCGCCGGCGATAACACCCCCATAAGTCAGCGTGGTGCCCGCCTCGGGAGCAAGAGTGGCACCCCCGCTGTTGATCATCATGCCACGGTTTGCGTTGAGGGTCATGTTGGCGGTGGTTTCAAGGGTCCCTCCACCGAAGCGGAGGTGTCCCGATATTGCGCCGACGGGAGCCGTGCCGAGGTTGGCATCGGAGCTGACGCGAAGAACTCCCCCGTTTATCTGCGTGTAGCTGAGGTAGGTATTGGCTCCGGAAAGTTCCAGGGTGCTGTTTCCTGCCTTGATGAGGTTTCCTGATCCTGAGATGACTCCGGCAAATGCGCTATCAGGCGACGCGCCCGAGCCAACCGTCAACGAGGTGCTTGTTGACAAGACAACCGCAGCCGTGGCCGAACTGGAATTCAGCCCGCCGATGGTCTCAATGCGGGAGGTGATGAGGAGCAGGCGGCCGTCGGAGGCAAGTGTCACGATACTCGAATCGGCGATCTGGTTGTTGGCGGTGATCGCAACGCTGGCTGAGCCCGCAAGCCCCGTGCCGTCGCCGATTTGAAGATTTCCCGCCACCGAGGTCACGTTGGCGGCTTTGGAAAGATTCAGCCGGCCATTGTTGACGGTGGTTGCCCCCGAGTAGCTATTGGCTGATCCACCCATGGTCACGATACCAGTTCCGTTTACCGTCAGGCCCCCGACTCCCGAAATCGCGCCGTCGAGACGCGTCGTGCCAGCCGAAGCCACGCGGATGGCGTTTCCGTTGTTGGCAATCGTGCCGTTGATATCCAAATTGCCCCCGGACGTACGAGTGATCGCGAGGTTGTCATTCAGGGAGATTGCCGAGTTGATCGCATGGCCATCGACGCCGCCCCCCAACCCGGCGGCAGTCAAAGCAGCCTCCCCGCTGCTGACATCGAAGGTGAGGGTGCTGCCCGTGAGGGTGTAGCGGTTGTTGTTTTCAATTTCCAGCGTGCCAACCGTCGCCGGTGAAGCGATGGTCACGACCCGATTGGCTGTGATCACCAATCCAAGCGTGGCCGTGGCATCGATGGCATTTGGCACGCTGGTAGGGTCCCAATTTCCAGGCGTTTCCCATGTGCCATTGCCATCGGTATCCCATGTTTGCGCAGCCAAGCCGCCAGCACCAGCCAGAAGCAAAATCAGCATGCGCAAGCCTCCGCCCAACTGTAGTCGGCTAAAATTACACTCTGGGCACAGAAGTGCCATCCTGTGCATTCTCCCTCTCAATGAGAGTTTTGTCAATGTGGAGGGTCCGGGCATCCTGGGCAAGGAGCTCAAGCTCATGGTCCGCAGTGGCAGAGGCAACAAGAACCGACCGGGAATGACGACGAGGAGCCCGCTGGACTCGAGGTGAGGGACCGTCGTTGCGAAAGAACTATTCCCCAGCTTTTAAAAATCACCGGACCGCCGTCGCCGGAGCGTGCGCCATGACGTTGATGAGGAGTGCTGTGGCGTTGTCGCGGCCGGAGCGGCTCACGGCTTCGGCGACGAGGTGGTTCGCCGAGTGGCGGCCCTCCGCGAGGACCCCGGGGATCTGCTCGTTAAAAAATCCGTCCGTGATCCCGTCCGTGCAGAGGAGGAACCGGTCGCCGGGTTCGAGCCCGACCGCGCCGACCTGCGGGTTCACGAACTGGTGCCCGGCCCCGAGTGCGGCTTGGAGGACATTTCGTCGCGGATGGTTTTTTGCCTCGCGTTCGTTGATCTGCCCGTTGCGGAAAAGCCATCCCACGTGGGTGTCGTCGTGGGTGAGCTGCCGGATGCCGCCGCCGGCCGGGAGGTAGTAGATCCGGCTGTCGCCGATGTGCCCGAAGTACAGCCATCCGCCGCTGATCCAGCACAGGCTCAGCGTGGCGCCCATCCCGGAGCACTCCTCGTAGCAATCGCCGAGGTACTGGAGGGCGTTGTGGATCTCATCAAAAAGCTGCTCGATCGCTTCGGTCTGCCCGGCGGAGATTCCGGTCAGGTTCTGCTTAAAAAGCGGCGGAAGCATTTTGGTGAGCTTCTCGACGGCGATCCGGCTGGCGAACTCCCCGGCCATCGCCCCGCCCATCCCGTCGCTCACCGCAAAGACCAGGTCGGTCGCGCCGCCATCCGCCTCCCCGATCTTGCCGAGATAATGGGCTCCCTCGGCATCGACCGAGAGCCCGAGAAAGGCATCCTCGTTATTTTTGCGAACCCGCCCGCGGTCGGTATGGCCGGACCACGAAAACAGGAACCCCGGATCCTCAGCCCGCATGCCCATCCTCCAGCAGGGTGGCGAACTCGAAGTCGATCAGGCAGAACCGTCCATCCGACTGGCGGTACGTGACATTTCGCATCTCCGGGTCATCGTGGCGGACCCCGAACGCGAGGAGTTCTTCGAAGAGCTCCTTGCAGCGGGCCTCGTCGAGGTGATCGACCCGGGTCCCGCAGTTGGTCGTGACGATGCGGAGCTCGTCCGGGTCGGACTCGAGCAGGCGGGGAACAAACGGGCACGCGCGCCCTTCGAGGTGCTTGAGGATTTTGACCTCGGTGGCAAAGCGTTCCTCCGCCTTTGGCCCGCGGAACTGCTTATGGACGCGCCCGTCATATCCCAGGCGCACCGTCGCACGCAGCGTGTCCTTGACCAAGTTCATGAGATGCAAGGATGCCTCGTCCTCCGGCGCGCGCAAGCCGGGAGTTTTGTCACCGCCACTCGTGTTTCGGGTACTGGCGCTGGAGCTGCTGCTTGAGCTTCGGGTACGATTCGGCCCAAAACGTGCGGAGGCTTTTGGTGATCTGGACCGGCCGGTGGCTCGGGGCCAGGATCTGGAGGGTGAGCGGATGCCGGCCCTTGGCGATCTTGATGTCGTCGTTGACGCCGTAGAGGTCCTGGATGCGCGCTGCGAGAAACGGTTCGGCGGATTCCGAGTACGTGATCTTTGCCTTGCGTCCGCCGGGAAGCGCGAGGCGCTCGGGGGCGTGCTGCTCCACCAGAGACTGCTCGGCATGGGTGAGGAGGGAGCGGGCGTGCGGGAGCACCGGGGCATCCTTGATGTCGCGATAGCACGTGGCGCCGTCGCACACGAGGAGGATGATGTGGTGGCGCTCGTCCTCGCCGAGCACGGGAATGTTTTGCTCCGGCAGGAGCTTTGCCAGGAAGTTCACGCGGTGGATCCACTGCTCGACCGCATCGTCCCATCCGTTCAGTCGCAGCTCCCTGCTGAGGACCTGCTCAGCCAGGCAGGCGGACGCGGCCGGCCCGGGCTCGGCATCGCGGTCCTGGTTCTCAAAGATCAGGTCGCGAAAAGATTTTTTGCGGCGGACGACGACCCGGTTTTGCGAGGAATCGAAGAGGTGTTCGACGGATTCGGAGAAGTCGTCCGGGAACATCTCGTGCAGCCAGGACTCTTCGATTTCCGTGGCCATGCTGAGGAGGACCTGGGCGTCGCCGCCGCGGCCCTCAATCTCGGTGATTTCGGCCGCGACGAGGAGCTTGCTGTTCGCGGCGACGCTCGTGCGCGCGAGCATCCCGCGACGGCCGTGCACGATGTCGCAGACGAGCGTGCCGCCGCTTTTCCTGCGGGCGACCTGATCGGCAAACCCGGCCAGCACACAGCGTGCGATGGCTGCGTCGGAGGCCGGCGCCGAATCGATGTCGAGCGCCTCGGCGTGCGCGATATCCAGGAACTGCTCGAAGAGCTTCCCGACCTGCCGGGCGGAATCCGCATGGATCCCGAGCGCGCGGCAGTCATGCATCCGGAAGTCCTTCTTTTTTGCAAACGAGAAGACGCGCATGAGGACCTGGAAATCCGAGATGCCGGTCCCGAAGAGCTCGGCGCGTTCCTCTTCGACGCGCCGGTCGGCGCGGAGGAGCATCGAGCGGGTCTGGGTGATCGCGGCGATGAGCGCTGCGGCGCGCACGCAGCCGAGTTCCTCGGCGGCGAGAAACATGCGCGCGTAGCGCGGGTGCACGGGAAAGCGCAGCATCCGCCGGCCCAGGGCAGTGATCGATCCGGCGTGGGTTGCCCCGAGGTCGTCGAGGAGGCTTTCTGCTCGGGCGAGAGAAACGGCGTCGGGTGGCTCGATCCAGCGAAACTCTGCCAGGTTCGCGACCCCGGCGGCGCGGAGCGTGAGCACCGTCTCCGCGAGGTCGAGGCGCTTGATTTCCGGGAGCTCGCAGGCGTGCCGCCGCTCGTGGTCGCGCTGGGTCCAGAGCCGGATGCATCGGCCGGGCGCGGTTCGTCCGGCGCGTCCCGCCCGCTGGTCGGCCGAGGCGCGGCTCACCTTTTCAATGAGCAGCGTGTTGATCCCGCGGTGCGGGTCGAAGCGCGCCACGCGGGCCAGTCCGGAATCCACCACGAGCGTCACGCCGTCGATCGTCAGCGATGTCTCAGCGACGTTTGTCGAGACGATGACCTTGCGCCCCGACGTGCGGTTCACCGCGCGGTCCTGCTCGTTGGCGGGAAGCTCCCCGTGCAGGGGGAGGATCGCACACCGGTTTCCCAGGCGCGCCCCGAGCTCGCGGATCGTCCGGTTGATCTCGTACGCGCCGGGCATGAAGACCAGCACGTCCCCGCCGGTCCGATCAAAATTTTCTGCGACCGCATCGGTGGCGAGCTCCCACGGCGGGTCATCTTTTGGCTCGTGCGCGAGGTGTTCGATCTCGACCGGGAAGACGCGTCCCTCGGATTCCAGCGTCCTGCAGGGGGCGAGGTAGGCGGCGAGTTCGGAGCGGTCGAGCGTCGCTGACATGACGACGATTTTGAGGTCCGGTCGGGCGGATTCCTGGAGAGTAAGAGCCCGCGCGAGGCTGATGTCGCCGAAGAGGTGGCGCTCGTGAAACTCGTCGAAGATCAGCGTCGAGACCCCGCGCAACGACGGATCGGCAAGCATCTGGCGCAAAAGGATCCCCTCGGTGACAAAGAGGATGCGGGTCTGCGCGGAAGAAATATTATCGAGCCGGATCTGGTAGCCGACCTCGGCCCCGAGGCGCACGCCACGTTCGGACGCCACGCGGGTGGCCAGCATCCGGGTCGCCAGCCGCCTGGGCTGGAGGACGATGCAGCGCCCGCTGCCGAGCACGCCGCCATCGAGAAGGATCTGCGGGACCTGGGTGGATTTGCCCGAGCCTGTCGGGGCCTGGAGGACCAGCCGGTTCCCGTGCGTCAGAGCCGAGACGATTTCCTCATCGAGGTCGTAGATGGGAAGGATGTCGCGCATCAGTCCAGCTGGAGCTCCTGGACCAGGCGGGCGTACGTCCGGGAGGGGTTATCCCCGAGGTGGTCGGTCGCGATCCGGCGCAGCCCGTTGGCATAGTCCACGCGGAAGAGCCCGAAGCGCGGGGTGAACGAGCCCCACTCGTAGTTGTCGGTCAGCGACCAGTGGAGGTAGCCAAGGATCGGCAGGCCGTCGGCCCGCATCCGGCGGACCTCGGCCAGGTGGGCGGTGAGGAATTCGCTGCGAGTGATGCGATCGCGGCGGCCCCCGCTCGGCTTGTTATCCGCCTTTAAGCGCATGGCCATGCCATTTTCTGCGATGAGAATCCCCTTGCCCGGGAAGGCAGCCGAATACAGCGAGCAGAACGCATGGAGTCCGCCCGGCAGGATGTGCCAATCCCACCACTTGCTGGAGAGCCCGTCCATCAGGTGGCCGTGGAGGCTGCCGCTCGGAAACTCGAGGTCGCTGAAGGCCGGCGGGCGGAAAATATGGCTCAGAAACGGGTCGTAGTAATCGAGGCCAAGAAAATCGAGCGTGCGCACGCGCGGGGATGTTTCGGCCACGTCGAGAAAAAACGCGAACGCCTCTTCGGTGGCGGCGCGGCTGGCAAAGTGGTTTGCGACCCACTGGATCCCGCGGCCGAGAACCGCGAGCACATCGGCCCGCAGCGGCAGGTTCGAGCCTTCCAGCGAGGTGCGCATCGATTCCGCGCGGGCGGCAAAATATTGCGGGCACTCCGCGCGCGGGATCCCGGCTTCGCGCAGGCAGAGCAGGTCGAGGAGGAGGTGCTCCGACCAATAGACGTCGCTGCAGAACGTGTTCATCGTGACCGCAGGAGCCGTCCACCCTTCGGATGCGTAAATGTCGTGGATCGCGTTGTAAGCGAGCACATGCGCGGCAAGCAGCCGGTTGTAAGCCCGGATCCCAACCTGGATCCCGGCCTCGGGGCCGCCGGGAAAATGGCGGTTCAGATACGTGTTCAGGACGAGCATGTTCGGCTCGTTGAGCGTCACGTACCAGGCGACCGGCGGCTGAGAATAAATTTCGGCAAGCCGTCGGTTGACGATCCGCACGGTCTCGGAGACAAATCGCGCAAAAAGCTCCGGGGTGGTGTCCTGCAGCCACGCATCGACGCCCAGCCATTCGGGATGGGTGAAGTGCTGGAGCGTGACGACCGGCTCCAGGGCGGCCTCCCGGCAGGCCGCAATCCGGTCGGCGTATCCGTCGATTGCCGCCTGATCGAACTCCGGCTCCCGGTCGCCGGCCGACCCTGGCTGGACCCGCGGCCACTCGATGCTGAGGCGGAACGCGTTGAGCCCGATGTCCCGGCACAGCGCAAAGTCCTCGCGGTAGCGGTTCCAAAAGTCGGTGGCGGGCCCGGTGCGGGCGACCCGGCCGGCCCGCTCGTGGGCGGCCCAGTTATTCTGCGGCTGGCCCGGCCCGTTATAGCCGCCCTCGCACTGGTAGCCGGACGTCGCGACCCCGATGAGGAACCTTCCGTTTTCTTCGCTGCTCATGGGTTTTCAGCCGGCGGCGGCGATGCGCTTGCGAAGCGCCTTTTCGCGAAGCTTCGAGATGATCGCCGGCCGACGGTCGGGCGACTCGAGGACGATCTGCGCAATGTCCCGGGCGGCCGACGGACGCCCGAGCGCCCGCGCGTTTTCCGACATCTGCCGGATGCGGTCCGGGTTTTCGAGGAGCTTGCGCAGCTTGTGCGCAACGAGCGTCACCTCGGTGCATTTGACCGCTGCCCCGGCCTCGAGGAGGACGTCCGAGTTGCGCTCCTCCTGGCCGCCGATCGGATCGAGGATCACCATCGGAAGCCCGCGCGCGAGCGCCTCGGCAGTCGTCATCCCGCCCGGCTTGCTGAGAAGGATCGTCGCAGCACCCATGAAATCCGACATCTCGCTCGTGTAGCCGAAGACCCGGAAGTCGTCCGCCCGGTCGCGGACGAGGTGGGCGACTTCCTTCTGCAGCTCCACATTTTTTCCGCAGACGACGATCGCCTGAAAGTCGCTCTCGAGCTGGAGGAGGTGGCGGACGACGGCGGTGGCCGGGCTGAGGCCGAGCGTGCCGCCGGCAATCAGGAGGGTCGGGCGACCGGGCTTCAGGCCGTGCCGGGTGAGAACGGCGGCGGCATCGACCGGCCGCTCGAACTCCGGCTCGACCGGGATGCCGGTGATCTTGATGTAATCGCCCGGCAGGCCGAGCGCCTCCATGTGGATCTTGTCCTCCTCCTGGGCGACAAAATACCAGTTGAAAGCGCGCGTGATCCAGAATGCGTGGAAGTGAAAGTCGGTGATCACGATCCCCAGCTTCGCGTCGAGCTTTCCGTTGCCGATCAGCCAGGAGATGACGCCGGCCGGCATGAAGTGGGTGCAGAGGATGATGTCCGGCCGGAACTCCTTCACGAGGTTCATGAGCGGGAGCGCCTGCGGGATGTCGAGCGCGAGGCGTCCCTTATCCGAGACCCAGGGGTCGTCGCTCGATTCGTACCACCAGCCCAGGAACTCCGGCAGCATCGTCGAGAGCTTGGCGTAGAGCCGGGAGTAGAGCTGCTTGTGGAGAACGTTCGTGTGGTCGAGCGAATCGTCCGAGAGGACCTCCTCCACATCGGGCCGGCTGCGCATCACCCGCGCCAAGGCGTCGGCAGCCTTCACGTGGCCGGAGCCGACCGACGCCGAGAGGATCAGGACGCGCTTTTTTGGCATCTCAGGATGTGCCATCGCGGGGATGCCAGCCTGGCGGGATCGCTTCAATACGATTTGCCCTCGGTGGTGGCGGGGAAGCTGTCGGTGCGGAACGGGGAAGCCGGAAGGCCCGCCCCGTTGGCCAGGTTGCAGGTCGGGTTGTTTGCCCAGGCGTAGCGCACCGCGACCGGGGAGGGGACGCGGTCCGACCAGACGATCACGTCGTCCCCATCGATCGTTGCATCCGCCCAGACCCAGACCTTGTCCTCGCCGCAAATGGCAAAGCCCTCGAGCTGGCTGGACGGGCTGTTGCGCACGAGCGGCGCCGTCTCATTGGTCAGGGATTTGACCATGTCGTTCGCTGCGAGCGGGGCCGCCACGAGTCCGCCGGTGGCCGACGAGAACGTGAGGCGCGCCTTTCCGTTTTCGACCGTCATCGATTCGTAGACCGGGCCGGAGCAGGGAACCGATTGACCATAATCTTTGGCGAGGGCGATCCGGGCGAGGCGCTCGCCGACATCTTTTTTATTGCGCGGATGGATATCGCCGGCCTCGCCGATGTCGATCAGCACGGCCTGGCCGGTCTTCGGGGCGTTGAGCGTGAGGGATTGCGCCTCGCGAAGCTCCGCCCATGCCGAGTCGCCGGGCTCTTGCGTTTTTGGCATGAAGTTGGCGAGCTGGCAGAAGTAGAATGGGAATTCTCCCTGGCCCCATTGTTTCCGCCAGTCGGCAATCATGAGCGGGAACGCGGTCCGGTATTGCACGGCGCGGCCGGCATTCGATTCTCCCTGGTACCAGATCGCCCCGCTGATCGCGTACGGCAGGATCGGCGAGATCATTCCGTTGAACAGAAAGGCCGAGGTGTTCTGCGGCGCCATCGGAGCCTTCGGTGCCTGCGGAGCGGCGGCCGCAGCCTTCTGATCAAGCGCCGGAAACTCGTGCTCCGCCTTCGCAAGCCACTCGCCGCTCAGCGACATCGGACCCGCCTTCGGCTCGCCGGAAATCTTCGCGGGTCCGGCGGGCGCGTACAGCCGGATCGCCAAAACGTTTTTTCCGGTGCGGACTTTGGCGGCCGGGATGTTGAGCGGTCCGCCGCGGCGGACGCCGTTGGGTCCGCCCGGCGACTGGTAAGTTGTCTGGGCGAGGAGCCCGCCGTTCCAATAGATGCTGTCGAACCCGTCGATTGGAAGGTTGAGCGCTAGGTCGGCGGCAGCCGGCATGGTGATCTCCTTGCGCAGCCACACGGCGCCGGTCTTTGGCAGCCCGGGTGCCTCGACCAACCCAGGGATCTTCACCTTCGTCCAGCCGTCGGTCGAAATATCCGCCCCGGCGAACGCCGCCACATCTGAAACCGGCTTGTCCTCGCGGGCGGTTTCTTTGAGCCACGCCTTCATTTTTTTCAGGTACTCTTCCTTCGCGGCCGGGTAGCTTGCCGCTTCGGCCCAAAGCCGCTCGGAGGCGGCCTTGAGTTCCGGGACCGTCTCCAGCGCTTCTGCGCTCGTCCAGGCCTCGGACGGCGTGCCGCCCCATGAGGTGTTGATGATCCCGACCGGGGACTTCAACTCGCTCTGAAGCTTTTTCCCAAAGTAGTAGCCGACAGCGGTAAATCCGCCTGTGGTTTCCGGGGACGCGGAGACCCATGCCCCCTCGGTGTCGTCCGCGGTGGCCGGCACAGCAGCCTTCTTGACAAGAAAGTGCCGGAGCAATGGGTTCGTGGAGCCGGCGGTTTCGGCCTCGGCCCCGATCGTGTTTTTGACGACCCATTCCATGTTCGACTGGCCGCTCGCCACCCAGACCTCCCCGACGGCGACATCCGCCAAGGTCAGCTTGTTTTTCCCCTGCACGGTCATCTCAAACGGGCCCGGGCCGACCGCCTTTAAATCCAGCGCCACCGACCACTTGCCGTCCGCCCCGGCCTGGGTTTTCACCGTCTGCCCGGCCAGCGAAACCTCAACGTCCTCGCCGGGGTCCGCCTTCCCCCAAATCGGGACGCGTTCGGCTTTTTCCAGAACCATGCGATTGGAGATGATCGCCGGAAGTTTGACGTCGGCCTGAACGCCGGAGACGGCGCACCAGATCGCGAGGAGGCGGGACAGTTTTTTCATGAGCAAGGTAGATATCAGACATCGACAGACCCCAATTCACAAGGATTTCTCATCCGGCGGGGGAACGGGCAATGGAATCTGACGCCCTGCGGTTCGGGAATTTCCGGCCTGTAGGTTAGGCAACGGCGCCGCATTGGGTTTGGACCAATGGCGCCCTTGCCCCTATGGGCGTTCCCTCCAAACGGGGCGATAAGGAGCAGGGTCATTCCTGGCCCTGTCCCGAGTGCTTGCGGCGAAGCCGCCAACTTAACGCCCGCAAGCGGGCAGAGCCGTTCGACCAAGGGCAGGAATGCCCTTGCCCCCTATCGGGATTTGCCTCCAAACGGAGCGATAAGGAGCAGGGTCAGCGCCTTCGCTTCGCTACGGTTGCCCCCCGGCTAAACCTTCGACTCCCCCTACCCAAGGTTGCGCTGTCGCGCTGGTTTTCCTGGCCCTGTCCAAGTTCTCGCGGCGAAGCCGCCAACTTTTCCGCATGCACCCTCCCGCCCGTTGCGAAAAAAACCGTTCTCGCTCCTGGGGCTGCGGAGGTGGTAGGGACATTACGTCATGAACATTCTGATTGTGGGCGCCGGGATCGGGGGGATGGCACTTGCGGCGCTGCTGCGGCAGCGGGGGATTGCGTGCTCGCTGGTGGACCGGGCAGAAAGTTTCGGCGGGGCCGGCTACGTGCTGGCGCTGTATCCGATGGGGAGCCGGGTTTTGCACGGGCTCGGGGTTTTTCCGGAGTTTCGCCGGCGCAGCTCACCGTTCAATACGTACGAGGTCCACAATGGGCATGGCGAATTGCTCCACCGGTTTGACATGGCCGGGATGGTGAGAGAATCCGGCTACACCGGGCAAATCCTGCGCCGGGATCTCGTAGAGATCCTGCGATCGGCCGCCCCGGATGTCCCTCTGCGCACAGGTCTTGGGCTGGAGCATTTGGAACAGAAGGACGGACGGGTCCATGTCCGGTTCACCGATGGTTCGGTCGGCGAGTACGACGCGGTGGTCGGGGCTGATGGCATCCACTCGCGGACCCGGCGGATCCTGTTCGGGTCCGAGCCGGACCACGAAACCGGCTGGGGGCTCTGGCTGTGGTGGACGAAGTCGGAGATTTCGCGGGACACGATTCGCGAATATTGGGGGAAAGGCCGGTTTGTTGGGCTCTACCCGACGCCGTCGATGGTCGGCGCGGTGGCGGCCGGTCCGCGCAGACTGCTGGCTCCCGAGGTGGTCGATGGAAACGGGCTGAAGGTCCGCGAGGTTTTTTCGGCCATGGGTGGGGGGGCAGCCGATGTGATGAGCACGTTCCCGGCAACGACCGAAGACCTGTTTTTCTGGAACCTCAACGACTTTCGCAGCCATCGCTGGGCGAGCGGGCGCATCGCCCTCCTCGGGGACGCCGCTTGCGCGTTCCTTCCGACCGCCGGAGTCGGGGCCTCGATGGCGCTGGAGTCCGCCGCCGTGATGGCTGACGAGCTGACCCGCACGGATACCGAGTTTCTGCCAAGGGCGTTTGCCCTTTATGAGAAGCGGCGGAAGCACCGCGCCGAGATGGCGCAGGACGACTCGCGCAAGCTCGCCATCTGGATGTCCGCCGAGTCCGCCCCGCTCGTCTGGACGCGCGACCAGTTCATGAAGCTCGCCACGATCGAGTCGTTCGCAAAAAATATCGCAACCAGCCTCACCGAGCCGATCTGAGCTTTTTCCGGGCGGAAGGGATGCTGCCCATACAGGGCAGAGACGCTTGTTACGAGGAACCCAGGGCGGCGCTGCGCTTGCCCTGGGCTGTGGGATGTCGCCCCTTTGGGGCAGAGCGGCCTATGCCGTCTGTGCGGACCCGTGGGGCTGCGGAGATTTTCCGCGGAGCATGTAGAGGAAGTTGCCGAGGAATCCGATGGCTCCGACGGTAAGGAAGAGGGTGCCGAGCGCCAGCATTTTTTCGATGCCGAGCCAGGCGCCGGGAATGATCATGAGGACGCCGACCGCATAGTTGAAAAATGCGGCGAGGAGGATCTGCGACGACAGGCGGACGTCGAGCGGCGCGTCCGGCCCGCGCTCGTCGCTGCGGATCAGAGACGAGATCTGGTAGAAGAGGGCCACGAGGCCGGGCACGCAGGTTCCGAGGATTGCGGCCAGGAGGGTGGCGGCTTCGAGCTGCAGGGAGGCGTCCTTCTGGATGTGGCGGTTCCAGACGGCGAGCGCGAACATGGCGGTGCAGACCGGGATCATCCAGAGCGCGGTCGTCAGGATCTTCGTGTCCCAATCCAGGGATTCCTGATCGCGGTTTTGAAGGATCGCGGTGAAGCGGGCGAGGTAGATGAGGACGCCGACGAGGTAGATCGCGGCGCAGAAGATTGCAAAATTCGGCGGGCCAAATGCGGTGGCTGCGAAAACCCAGGCCGCGCCGGAGTTGACGAGGGCGAGCGCGAACCACGGGGTGTTTGTGCGCTCGGGCGTGCTGCCGAGGCGGAGCGCCGTGATCCGGAGTGCGAGCCCGAGGATCGCGTTGATGACGACCCCACCGAGGCAGAGGACGATTGTGGCAGGCGTCCAGGCGGAGGTGGAGAAAAATCCGATGAACGGATTCTGGGCGAACGGTACGCCGACGACGAGCATGATGCCGAGCCAGAGCATGGCGGTGGCGATGAACGCGGCCGAGGCATCCGGGCGGTCCTCCCGCTTGAACGAGGAGGCGACGTTGACGATGAACGTGACCGCTCCGCAGGCGATGAACGTCTGCCCCATGATCCCCATGGTGGCCGCCTCCTGGAAGGCGGTGGGGATGAGGATGAGCAGGCCCACGATGTGGAAGACGAGGTGGAGCATCACAAACTGCGGGCTGTAGAGCGGCATCCCGAAGACGATCGGCACCGAGCGGTAAACCAGGCCGAAGACGCCTGTGAGCGCAAACCCGTAAACCGACAGGTAAATCCAGGCCGTGCTCTGTGGGGAAATCTTGGGATCCATGAGGAGCTCCGGGTTCAGCGCCAGCCAGGCCGCCGAGAGGCAGAGGAAGACGAGCGATGTGATGAGGAATGCCAGCGGCCCGCGCACGGCATCCGACGGGATGTTAGGGTTGGTTGTTTGCATAGGTAGGATGGGTTGATTGAAAGGCGAGAAGGACGATCGTGATCGAGGCCAGCGAGCTAAGGGGCATGATGATCGCGGCCACGAGCGGGTTCATCCATCCGGCCAGCGAAGCCGCGACGGCGCAAGCATTGTAGAGCAGGGCAAAGGCAAAAACCGCGTGGGTCGTGAGCGTGTGGCGGCGTGAGGCGCGGAAGAGATTCCCGAGTCCGCCCAGCGCGCTGCCAGGCATGTAGAAGTCGGCCTTGTGCTCGAGGAGTCCGCCATCGACCGAGGGGGTTCCCCGGCAGAGAGCGACATCGAAAGCGAGGCTGTCATTTGCCCCATCGCCGATCATCAGAGCGCTGCCGCCCCACCGCGAAGCGACGAGGTCCGCCTTCCCGCGGGGCGTGAGCCCGCCAAAGGCCTGATCTGCTGGAAGTCCGAGGTCGGATGCCATCCGGCCGACCCGAAGGGGGTCGTCGCCGCTGACGAGGAAGATATTCAGGCCGGCGCGCCGGAGGGCGTCCACCTCGTCGGCGGCCCCGGGCCGAACCTCCTCGCAGAACGAAAACCCTGCCACCTCGCAGCCATCCTTTGTGAATGCTGTCCGGTCGGTGGTCCGGGATCCCGCCCATTCCGGGCGTCCGAGCCGCCAAGTCGTTTCCGCCGATTTCCATTCTAGGCCGAACCCGGTCACCTCTGTGACCTGGCCGGATCCATCGGCCGGCTCGATCCCTTGCGGGAGCAGGGCCTCGCGCAGGCAGGCTGCCACCGGATGCAGGCTCGACTGGACAAGGCGGAGGAGCGCGGATTTTTCGCCGCTATCGAGCGCCGCCATGGCCTCCGGATTTCCCAGGGCGAGGGTTTCGAGCGTGATTGTGCCGGTCTTATCAAAGAGGATGTTTTGCACATGCCGCAGTCGTTCCCAGAGCGAGCCCTCGCGGATGTAGATCCCCGACCTCTGCATGCGCGCGGCGGCGATGTCGTCGAGCAGGGGGAGGGCGACGCCGATCGCGCAGGGGCAGGAAACGACGAGAACGGAAACAAGAACCTGGGTCGCAAGGATCCAGTTTCCGGATCCCAGCCCCCAGGCGGAAAATCCGATCGCGCCGGTGGTGAGGACAACTGCCAGGTACGAGCTGATCATCCGCTGCATCCCGGCGTTTCTCCACGACATCCCGGACTCGAGCGCCATGAGGCTGGAGAGCTGCGAGTCCTTCCAATCCTCGAGCGATTCGCAATCGATACCGTCCTCCGCGAGGCAGCGGGCACCGGCCGGCACGATGCTGCCGCGCCGGAACTCGCGCGGGGCGGGCTCGCCGGTGATCCAGTTGAGCGCAAAGAGGGCCTGCCCGGTCACGAGGCGCGAGCGGGTCGGCAGGATCCCTCCCTTTGCGAGCGCAAAACTTTGCCCCTCCGCCACCGATTCCGCCGCGATCCATTCGGCTCCGGCCCGCACCCGGCCCGGGCTGAGGCGCATGGCGAGCAGTCGCCGCCGGTTTTTCTCCACGGCGCGTTCCTGGAGCCAGCGGCCGAGGAGCATGAGGAACGTGAAGATCGAGACAAAATCGAGGTACGCGAACGAGTGGGCTCCGTTCGCCCAAGCGACGCACGACCCGGCATACGCGATGAGGAGGCCGAGCGAGATCGGGAGGTCGATGTGGAGCGACCGCGTGCGCAGCGCGGTGGCAGCGCGCCGGAAAAAGTAGCCGCCGCCGATGACCATGCTGGCGGTGGCGATGCCAAGCGAGGCGACGTCGAAGAGGTGCGAGAGCTCGTCGCCGGGGTTCAGGCCGAGGTAGCGGGGGAGCGCGAAGAGCATGGCATTCATCGCCAGCGCGCCGCAGAGCCCGAGCTTGCGCGCCAGCGGGCGCTTGGAGGCCGAGGCCGCCGCCGGGCCGAGGAGGTAGCCGAACCGGTGGACATCCGCCACGTAGGCGGCGAGGTTGCATTGCCCGGTCGCCCATTCGAGCCTCAGCGAGCCCGTCGAGGAATTCACCCGGCAGGCGATGGCCCCGGGGTGCTCGAGGAAGACCCGGTCGAGAAGCCAGACGCATCCCGCGCATGAGATGCCCTGGATATCAAGCGTGGCGGAGGATGTCTCCGCGCCGGAAGCCTCGGCGGCCGCAACGACATCTTCAAGCCAGGCGACGTCGCGCTCGTGAAAGACAAAGCTACCGGCCGGGGAATTCCGCTCGCCGTAGTTGTAAAACTCCTCGAGCCCGCGCTTGTGGAGGAGGTGGCTCACAAACTGGCAGCCCGCACAGCAGAACTCCTGCCGCTGCGGCGTCGGCCGGAACGGCGTTCCGCAGTGCGAGCAGAGGACGTTTGTGGCGGACGCGCTCATTGGCAGAGGAGGGAGGGGTCGGTGACCCCGCGGTAGACGAGCACGGCCACGCTCGCGGCGGCCAACCCGCGGCGCAGGCGGTCGAGCACGGCCGGAGAAAATCGCGCGCCGAACCGGAAGTACTGGCTCTGGATCGCAAACATGAGCGGCACGGTCCCGGCGGCAAAGCAGAGCAGGACGAGCGCGCCGGATGGGGCGGATCCGGAGAGCGCCGCCGCCGCGACGATCAGGTAAAGCGGACCGCAGGGGATGAAGGGGGTCAGCGTGCCCAGGATGGCCGCGCGCACCGGCGCCCGGTCGCGCGTGCCGAGGCAGCGCGACATCCAGGCCCCCGCGAGCGGGAAGCGGAACCGCTTGTCGAGGCCGGTCGCGACGAGCACAAAAAACACGACGAACGCCCACGTGAGCCAGCGGGTGGTTCCGCCGAGGAGGACGTCGGAGACCGCGCGCCCGATCAGGCCGGCGAGGAACCCGACGACCGAATATGAGGCGAGCCGGCAGACGTGGTAGGCTGCGGCCGCAGTGAAGCTGCCCGAGCCGTCGGATTTCACGCAGGCTGCGCAGGCGAGGGGACCGCACATGCCCGCGCAGTGGAGGCTTGTCAAAAGCCCGGCCACGAGTGCCGCCGCCGGCGCCATCACGATCGCATTCATGGTGCCGGACGCCTCCTCAAAACCTCGTTCTCCTGCTCGGCGCTCAGGCGGTTGCTCGGCACCCGCGCGCTCAGCGTGATGATCGTTGTCCAGGCGGAGAGCAGGAGAATAAACGCCGCCACCACCCAGAGCCAGGGCCTCGCATGAAAAAATGTCCAGATCGCGCTCATTCTCGGAAGGGTCCCAGGAAAGGAACCGAGCGGGCGGTCTCGGTCGTGCCGCTTTCGCCTTTGATAAATACCTCGACTTCAAACTGGCCGGGGAAGCCGGCGTCGGGCATCGAGAGGATGAGGGGCTCCTGGATTTCCTCCCCGCCCTCGAGCCGGATCGTCTTGTTGTTGCCGTCCGCCACCTCGAGCCCCTCGACCGGAGAGTGCACGCTGACCGTGTATGTGTGCGGGGTGGCGCGCTTGTTGGCGAGGCGAAGGAGGAAGTTGTTCCGCACCGTCGCCTCATCGCGGAAGTACGGCGCGCCCTGCATGCGCAGCACCGACACGATCACCGGCTTGACCTGCTGGGTGGCAAAGAAAAAGACACCGGCTCCAAGGATCATGAGTAGAAGGTAGAGGAACAGCCTCGGGCGAAGGAACCGGGTCGCCCGTCCGGCGAGCGCGTTCATCGAGTCGTGGCGGATCAGACCGAGCGGCCGCCCGAGGCGGGCCATCACTTCGTCGCAGGCATCGACGCAGGCCGCGCACGAGATGCATTCCATCTGGAGGCCCTGGCGGATGTCGATCCCGGTCGGGCAGACCTGGACGCACCGGCGGCAGTCGATGCAGGCCCCCTCGGTCGAGCCTGCCTTCCCCCGCGGTTCGCCGCGGCGTTCGTCGTAGCCAACGACGATCGAGCTGTCGTCGATCAGGGCCGACTGGAGGCGGCCGTACGGGCACAGCACGATGCAGAACTGCTCGCGGAACCACGCAAAATTGAAGTAGAGCGCGGCGGTGAGGCCGGCGACAAAGACGAACACGCTCCAGTTTTCCACCGGCGACCGGTGGGTCATCGCGTAGAGCGTCGGGATCGAGACAAAATACGCGACGAAGAGGTGCGCGGTGAGCGCGGCCAGGACGATGTAGATCCCGTGCTTGAGCAGGCGGCGGATCAGCTTGCCGGCCGACCACCGCTCGTCCTCGATCCGCCGCCGCGACATCGCATCGCCATCGATGAGCCGCTCGATCCGGCGGAAAACATGGTCCAAAAAGACCGTCTGCGGGCACGCCCAGCCACACCAGATCCGGCCGAGGATCGCGGTGACCAGGAACAGGCTGAACCCGAGGCCGGTGATCAGGAAAAACAGGAGCCAGAGGTCCTGGAACATCAGGGTGATCCCGAAGAGGTGGAGCTTCCGGTGCAGGACGTCGAGGAACACGGCCGGCTCGCCGTTGATCTTCACAAACGGCAGCGCGACGTAGATGGCGATGAGCAGCACGGCCGAGGTCCGCCGGAGCAGCGTGAACCGGCCCCTCACGTCGGCCGGATGCACAAAGTACCGCGAGCCATCCTCGTTGATGGTCGTCACCGAATCGATGCTCGGGGCTTTCGGCCTCATGGGAATACGGGCGGTTGGAGGGCAGCGGGCTTGCACGGTAGGCGCTGCGCATTCGACCTGCTTTTTCGGTCTCCGCTCACGGGGTGGGCTTCTCGATCGTGGGGTTTTTGCTGATCACAAATGCGATGACATCCGCGACGCGCGCGGGCCCGAGCACCGGGCCCCATGTCGGCATCCCCTTGTCGGCGACGCCCTTGATCACCGTGTCGTAGATATTGATCGGCAGTCCGCCATGGATCCAGGTGGCATCGGTCAGGTTCTGCCCGATTCCGCCCTTGAGGTCCGCCCCGTGGCAGGCCACGCAATTCGTCTTGTAGATTTTTTCGCCCGAGGCGACGACCGCCGGATCCTGGCTCAGGTTCCAGAGCTGGAGATCAGTCGGAGCGGCCCCGCTGTTCAGCGCATTTTTTTGGAGCTCCTCGATCCGGCGCTCGACCCGCACGTAGCCAGCCAGCATGTGGTCGGTCCAGTGGTAGTACGCCCAGTATCCGGCCGCAAAGACGATCGCGCCGTAGAGCGTGAACAACCACCAGTTCGGCAGCCGCTTGTCGTATTCCTGGATCCCATCGTACGTGTGGTGACGGAGTTCGTCCTCATCGTGGCGGTTCGTGTTCATGATCTTTTTTCCTCCTCGAGCGGCATTTCCGCGAGGTGGCGGACCTTTTCGCGCGAGCAGCGGAGGGCGCCGATGACGACGGTGGCGAAGACGCAGAAGCTCACGGCAAATGCGAGGACCGTGACGACCGCGCTCCAGTTGGCAAATTGGACTTGGTGGAACATCTCAGTGGGAGCTGGCTTGTTTCGGGGCGTCCGCCGGAGCGGGCGGGAGGACTGGTGGCGACGGCGCGGCTGGTGCGGCCGGAACATTGTACTTTCCGAGCTGCTGGAGATAAGCGATGACGGCGATGATTTCCTTATCCGGGGCGATCTTGACCCCGCTCTTGGCGAGGTCGTCGGTGATCGTGCGCCCCTGCTCGAGGCAGGCCTCCCGGATCGCATCCGGCGAGCGGGGAGGGAAGGGGACCCCGAATCCGGTGAGCACGCGGATTTTTGCGGTGAGCGCCGGAATGTCGGTGAGCTGCTTGTAGAGCCACGGATAGGCGGGCATCGGGCTTCCGATCGAGGTCGAGCGCGGGTCCATCATGTGCTGGAAGTGCCACATGTTTGGGTACTTTCCGCCCTCGCGCTGGAGGTCGGGCCCGGTCCGCTTCGACCCCCACTGGAACGGGAAGTCGTAGACCGACTCGCTGAGCCGGCCGCTCTTGCCGTAGCGGAGGACCTCGCCGACAAGCGGCCGGATCATCTGGCTGTGGCAGTTGTAACAGCCTTCGCGCACGTAGATGTCACGACCGGCGAGCTCGAGCGGGGTATAAACCTTCTGCATCGGGGCGTCCGCCCCGGCGCTCTGCTTCACAAAAACCGTCGGCAGGATCTGGATCATGCCGCCGGCCACGACGGCTACAAACGTGAGCACGGTGAACGGCAGCCAGCTCTCGAGCAGGCGCTCGTACCAGTCGTTCCATTTTTTCCCCGAGAGCCCGAGGTGGATCATCGCGACGAGCGCGGTCTCGACGAGCAGGACCAGCGAGACCGTGCTGATCGTCCCCTGGGCAAATCCCCATCCGCACGAAAACAAGACAAGGAGGAACGAGTAGATGACCGGCGGGTTGAGGAAGCCGGCGACGAGCGACATGCCCTCCTTGCGCGGCTCGTCGGGCACCTGGACCTCGATCGTGGCGACCGCCGGGTGACCGGACCGGATCGTCCGGAAGAGGTTGTAGGCCATGAGGATCATGCCGACGAGGAAGAGCGCGCCGCCAAGGATCCGGGTGTGGAGCATCGCGCGGGTCGAGTTGACCACCTCGAGGAAATTCGGATACGCGAGGACGCCGTCGGGGGTGACCGCGTTGAGCATGAGTCCCTGGGTGATGCCCGAGACCCACATCGAGGCGATGTAGAGCAGGATCCCGACCATGCCGATCCAGAAGTGGAGGTCGGCGAGCTTGACGGAGTAGAGCTTTGTGTTCCAGAGCCGGGGGGCCAGCCAGTAAAACATGCCCGCCGCCATGAAGCTGTTCCAGCCAAGCGTCCCGCTGTGCACATGGCCGATCGTCCAGTCCGTGTAGTGCGAGAGCGCGTTGACCGAGCGGATCGCGAGCAGCGGCCCCTCAAACGTGGACATGCCGTAAAACGTGACACCCGCCGCGAGGAACTTCAGCACCGGGTCGGTGCGCAGCTTGTTCCATGCCCCGCGCAGCGTGAGAAGGCCGTTGAGCATGCCCCCCCACGACGGCGCCCAGAGCATCAGGCTGAAGATCATCCCCAGCGACTGCAGCCACTCGGGAAGCGCCGTGTTCAAAAGGTGGTGCGGGCCGGCCCAGATGTAGATGAACACCAGCGACCAGAAGTGCACGACCGACAGCCGGTAGCTGTAAACCGGCCGCTCCGCCGCCTTCGGCATGTAGTAGTACATGATCCCCAGCACCGGGGTCGTCAGGAAAAAGGCCACCGCATTGTGCCCGTACCACCACTGGACGAGGCCGTCCTGCACCCCGCCAAAAATCGGGTAGGCATGGGTCAGGCTGGTCGGGATCTGAAGGTGGTTCACGATGTAGAGCATCGCCACCGTGATGATCGTCGCGATGTAGAACCAGATCGCCACGTACAAAGACTTTTCGTTCCGGATCGCCAGCGTCCAGAAGAAGTTGATCGCGAAGACGACCCAGATCACGACGACCGCGATATTGATCGGCCAGATCAGCTCGGCGTATTCCTTGCCGCGTGTAAACCCGAGCGGAAGCGTGATCGCCGCCGCAACGATGATCAGCTGCCAACCCCAAAAATGCAGCTGCGACAGAAAGTCCGACGCCAGCCGAACCCGGACAAGCCGCTGGGTCGAATGGTAGATGCCCGCGAAGATCATGTTCCCCACAAATGCGAAGATCGCCGCATTCGTGTGCAGCGGCCGCAGGCGGCCGAACGTCAGCCACGACGTGTCGAAGTTCAGGACGTGAAAGCTCAACTGCGCCGCGATCAGCACCCCCGCCACCATGGCGATAATCCCCCAGAATACCGAGGCCAGCATAAATTGCCGGACCACCCGGTCGTTGAACTCAATCGTTTTTGTCTTCATGATCGTTTGGCGCGCCATCCGCAGGCGGGCGCTTTTCTTTTTGAAATGGGAGCAGGCTGTCCCGCATCGGGTCTCCTCCAGAAAAATCGTGGTGGTAGAGGAACCCGGCCACAAAGAAGAGCGCGAGCATCACACTCACAAAAATCGTGAGGTAGAGGACGTTCATGGGGCGGTCGTGGAGGGCATTTCTATGATCTGAATCTAGGGAATCCCGGAGGCTCCGTCTTCGCGCCGGTTTAGATTTCCTGCGCAGGATTTTGGAAAACCCGTCGGTTTTGGATTGGAGCGGGCGGGGGATCGGGGTAGAACGGGCCACTTCATGAGCGTTTCCCAGCACGTCCCCCAAAACGACCTCTTCCGGCAGTTTCAGGATGTTTTTGAGCGTTTGACCGGGCTGCCGCTCGACGTCCTCGCCCCGGGGGAGTACCGGATCCCGGACGGGGCCCCGGATTTTTGCAAGATCCTGCGCCTGACCGCGCGCTCGTGCGAGTCCTGCCATGATGCGCACGCGGGGCTGCAGGCGGACGGGCCATCCCGGACGGCGGAGTGTTTTGCCGGGATGACCTCGACGTCGGTGCCGGTTCGGGTGCGCGGCAAAACCCTGGCTTTCCTGCATACCGGCCATGTCTTCCTGGGAAGTTCTGCGAAGCGCCAGTGGCCGAAGGTGAAGCGCTTTGTGACCAGCCACGGGCTCGATCCGGTTGCCTGCGAACGCGCGCTCCTGGCCGCCCGCTCGGCGGACCCGAAACATTACGAGTCCGCCGTCCATCTCCTGGAAATCTTTGCGCGCCAGCTCTCGGAGTCGCTCCCCCGGCGGCCGATCCACGAGACGTACCCGGCGGTCGAGCAGGCAGTGCGGATGATGCGCGCCGACGTCGAGCAGGACTGGACGCTGACCCGGGTGGCGCGTGCGGTGAAGATGAATCCCAGCTATTTCAGCGACCGTTTCCGGAAGGTGACCGGCGAGACGTTTACCGCGTGCCTGGCCCGCCTGCGCGTCGAGCGGTCCTGCCGCCTCCTCGAATCCACGCGGCTCAGCATCGGGGAGGCCGCCTTCGCCGCCGGGTTCCGCACGATCTCCCAATTTAACCGCGCCTTCAAAAACCAGATGGGCTGCACGCCCGGACAGTACCGCGCCCGGCCGGCAGCTGCGTCCGCCTGAACAAACCGTCGCCGATCCCGCGACCGATGAAGGCAATGTCTTGCCAAGTCCCGGGATTTCCGTTGAGCTCTCATTCGAGCCGGACGTTCACCCCGGTGGAAGTTTTTCACAAACCCTATGAGACCCAAATTTTGGAATGTCCTCGGTTGTGCTGCGGCCCTGCTTTTTTGCGGTGCCCATCCGGCAGAATCCGCCTCCAAGTCGCTTGATCCGAAGGCGATGTCGGTGCTTAAAAAGATGAGCGACAGCCTGGCTGGGGCAAAATCCCTGAGCTATCGCGCGCGCACCGCTTTTGAGGTTCCGTCGCGGAGCGGACAGCTCCTCACGCTCTTCTCGACAAGCGACGTGGCGATCAAGCGGCCGAACATGCTCCGCGCAAAATTTACCGGATCCGCGCCGCACTTCCAATTTTTCTATGATGGTGCGCGCGTTGCCGCGTTTGCGCCGGAGACGAACATCTACTCGGTGGCCAAGGCCCCGGCGACAATCGATGCGATGCTCCTGGGCCTGGAGGAGGAGACGGGGATTCGCTACGCGACGGCCGGCCTGCTCTTCAGCGACCCTTACGCCGCGCTCTCCAGCGACCTGACCAGCGCGATGTTTGTCGGGCGCACTTCGATCGACGGGATTGCATGCGACCACCTGGCGTTCCGCGCAGACGGGGTCGATTGGGAAATCTGGATTGAGGCCGGTCCCCGGGCGCTCCCGCTGCGACTGGCCGTCACGTACACCGAACGGGCCGGGCTCCCCCGCACGCTCGTCGACTTTTCGGGCTGGAACCTCAGCCCGTGGCTCCGGGCGTCCGAGTTTGTCTTCCGCCCGCCGGCCGAAGCCCGCGAGCTTCCCTTTGACAAAGTGATGCAACGCGAAACCCGGCCATGAACACACTCAAACTTACCCTCGTTTCTTCCCTCGCTGCCGGACTCCTCTTCATGCAGTCCGGCTGCGTCGGCTATGTTTCCTCAAGTCCTGGCCCGGCGTACGTCGGGCCGGCATTTCCATCCGCCGGCTGGGGTGGCACCGGGTTCTACGGCGGGGCCGTTTACGGGCGTCCGGGCTGGGGGGGGAACTCATGGAATGGATGGCGTGGAAATTCTTCGTCCTGGAACAACCGCTCCGGAAATTGGAACACTGCCCGGGGAGGCTCGGCATCCTGGAACAACGGCTCGGGGTCGTGGAACGGTGGGCGCGGGGGCTCGGCCTCATGGAATCGCGGCTCCGGCTCGTGGAGCGGCGCCCGGGGCGGATCGGGTTCCTGGAGGCGGTGACCCAAGGGGTGGGGTGCCCGCTTGATCCGCGTATGAAGATCCAATCCATCCGTGCTTCTGGCCTCGTTGTGGCAGCCGGCTCTAGCCGCCGCATGGGATTTGACAAGACGACCGCCCTTCTTTCCGGGCGACCACTCGTTTCCTGGTCGCTGGAAGCCTTCGAGGCCTGCGATGACATCGGACCGTGCGCGCTTGTCTGCGCGGCATCCCGGCTCGACGAGTTTGCCGCCCTTGCCGCCCCCTATAAAAAATTCCGCCTCGTTGTTCCCGGCGGAGCCGAGCGGGCGGATTCGGTGCGCAACGGCCTGCACGCGCTGGCTCCCACAAGCCCGACCATGGTCGCCGTCCATGACGCGGCCCGCCCGCTCATCACCGCCGCCCTGATCTCGCAGATCGTTGCGGCGGCGTCCGACTCCGGTGCGGCCGTTGCGGCCGAACCGGTTGGAGATTCGCTTCACCGCGCGGGCGGTTCGTCGTGCCTGGTCGAGACCGTCTCCCGCGAGGGCCTCTGGGCCATGCAGACCCCCCAAGTGGCCGGGCTTGCGGTGCTTCTCGATGCGCTGGATTCCGCCCGCAGGGAAGGTGCTGCGATCACCGACGAGATTGCCGCCCTCATCCGCACCGGCCTCCAGCCAAAGGCGGTCTTTCACGGCGTGCTGAATTTTAAGGTGACCTTCCCCCGCGATCTGGCCCTGGCACAGGCGGTCTTTGATATGCAGACCCGCACGTAGATGAGAGTCGCTCCGGCCTCCCGCCGCAGATCGATCTGAGCAGGAAAGGATCAGTGACATTCCCAGACGTCCCCTGAATCCGGATTCGGATTTTGCCCGCGAATAAAATGAGGAGGATAGGAAAAGGTGAGCCGGGAAAATGCAGCCTGCTTTGTTCTGATGTCAGCTCTTCCTATTCGCGCAGATTCGTGTAATTCGCGGGCCTCCTCCGCTGTTTTCGGGCTTAATCTCCTTCGCCCGGAGCCGCGCTCTCCTGCAGCTTTTCCAGAAGATCCGAGGCATCTTCGACCTCATCCCAGACGATCCGGCTCACGTAGATCGGGGCCTTCTGCTGGGCGGCCATCGCCATGCAGTCGCTCGGCCGCGCATCGAGCTCGATAATCTTTTTTTGTTGGAGTTCGTTTTCTGCGGTGAGGATGAGGCGGCCGAAATACGTGCCGTTTTTGAGGTCGTTGATGACGACGCGCTCGACGCGGGCCCCGACCGCTGCCAGCACGTGGGCGAGGAGGTCGTGCGTGAGCGGGCGCTCCTTGCCGGTCCCGCTCAAAAACATCCCGATCGCCACGCCGACCGACTGGTCGACATAAATCACAAAGACCTTGTCCTCGTTGCCGATAAAAACTGCACAGCCGGCGCTCGTCGGGACGAGAGCCCGTATGTGAACCGGGATAACCGACTTTTCCATGCGCCCCAC